>JAEIGA010002454.1_pt1 | contig 29610 bp, 31 predicted proteins | sample 9270691 | NCBI WGS metagenome assembly JAEIGA01 (sample SAMN17057246, study PRJNA624740) | gut metagenome | biome: biome; isolation source: fecal sample | host: Bos grunniens | place: China: Xizang | collected 2019
CAACACGAACACGTCCCCGTCGTATTCGTAGTCCAAATCCATACAAATCGTGAACAGCACACCGTTTCTGCCCGTTCTTCGAAGGGTACGCAAGAACGTTCCAAACACCGCTTTCGCATCACCAGACGGCGCGGGTTTCACATCTTTTCGTTCCGTTTGCGCTGGTGTGTTTACCGTTTTTACCGCAGGCGGGGGCGTAGGCTCGTACACGGGTTCGAATACGGGCTCTTCAAGGGGAGGCGGTGTTTCTACCACAGGCGTTTGTTCTTTCGTCTCAACCCTGTCCCCTTGCTTTTGCACGAATACCCCTTCTGCAAGTTTCTTTTCTAAAACGGCGATACGAGATAAAAGCGCGTCGGGGGAACTCTCCGTTTGGGGCATACTCGCCTTTAAAATCGCCGTTTCAAATAACACGCGCGGAGAAGCGGAGTATTTTAAATCGGGCTCGACTTTTGCAAAAATTTCCGTCGCTCTCAAAAGCACTCTGCCGTCCGTTTGGTCGGCAATATTTTTACAAAGCGCAAAGTCAGCATTCGGCAAACCCAACAGCTTTTGCGCGTTTTTACAAGTTTTTGCTATCGTGCAAGCGTTCAGCCCCGTCATTAAATCCTTTAAAAGCATACCCACGCTTTTGCCCGAAAAGAGCATTTCTTCCGCTTTGGAAAAGGCTTCGCCTGCATCTCCTGAAAGTACGCTTTTTAATAAAGAATACACGCTTTCCGAATCTGCGTTGCCGATTACGGCGATTACGTCTTTATACGTTAATTTCCCCGTAGAATAGGAAAGACAAGTATCCGCGAGCGAGAGCATATCGCGTACGCTTCCCGCGCCTGCGCGCGCTAAGGCGGAAACGGCTTCGGGTTCGTACGCCTTGCCGATTTCGTCGAACACGAATTTTAAACGGTTTTCCAAATCTTCTTCCGGAATAAGTTTAAAATCGAAACGCATACAGCGAGATAAAATCGTAGCGGGGATTTTATGCGCTTCCGTCGTGGCGAGAATAAACACCGCGTGCGCCGGCGGTTCTTCAAGCGTTTTCAAAAGTGCGTTAAACGCACCCGTCGAAAGCATGTGTACTTCGTCGATAATATATACTTTATATTTTCCCGAAACGGGGGGATATTGCACTTTTTCGCGCAAATCACGCATTTCTTCCACGCCGTTATTCGAAGCGGCGTCGATTTCGGAAATATCTAAGTTCGACGGGTCTTTGAGCGCAAGACAAGTTGCGCAACGCCCGCAAGGAGAGCCGTCAACGGGATTTTCACAGTTAATTGCAGCGGCAAAAATTTTGGCAATACTCGTTTTCCCCGTACCGCGCGGACCGCAAAAAAGATAGGCGTGCCCAACTCTGCCCGTCTGGATTTGGTTTTTTAAAACCGTCACGATATGTTCTTGCCGTACGACCCCGTTTAAATCGGTAGGCCGAAAAGTACGGTATAAGGCCAAATACGCCATTCTTTTCTCCTTTATTCTCATTTGGTTAAAATATTTCTAAGTTTATTTTTACCCCGTTGAATTGCGTTGTCCACGCTTTTCGGGTCTTTATTCGTCGTTTCGCAAATTTCTGAGCAAGACGTTCCGTTCATATACATAATCATCACGCGGAATTCAAAATCAGACAACGCGCCACTCATAGCCCGCATAAATTCTCGGCGGGATTCCCTGCCTACGACTTCTTCTTCGGGGCTTAAAGTAGGGTCTTCCCACTCCCCTGAAAATAAGGGAACGTAATTTTTAAGGGGGTCGTTTTTCTTACGCTCGTAGGATTTTAAGGCGTCGATAATACGGCGGTTAATGCAAAGATGCGCAAAGCTTTTAAAGCTCGCCCCGCCGTCCGTTTGATAATCCCCGATTGCGCGGTATAACCCCATCATACCTTCTTGGATTAAGTCTTCCGTTTCCCCGCCGACGAGAAAAAATCCGCGCGCACGGCCACGCACCGCGCCGACGTAGCGAAGCAACAGCTCGTCCGTCGCCTGCTTATCCCCCTTTCTCGAAAGGAGAACGAGTTCTTCGTCGCTCCGTTTTTTTTGGGTTTCTATTGCCATTTCGCTCACCGCCCCAAACGGTTGCGAACCACTTCGTACGCAGCAATTCCGAGCGCAACCGAAGCGTTCAAGGAATTTACTCTGCCCTGCAAAGGAATGGATAAAATCTTATCGCTCTTTTCTTTCGTAAGGCGTTTTACCCCGCTATCTTCCCCGCCGACGACGAGCGCGACGTGTCCTTTGAAATTTTCCGCGTAGATATCTTCGCCACCCGCTTCGAGCGCGTAGACCCAATACCCGTTTGCTTGCAATTTCTCAATCGCTTGATTGAGATTTGCCACTTTCGCAACCTTTATATGCTCCGCCGCCCCTGCGGAAATCCGCACGACGCTTTCCGTCACCGACGCGCTACCCGATTTGGGAATTACTACGCCGTCTGCGCCCGCACACTCGGCTACTCTTAAAATACTCCCTAAATTATGCACGTCTTCAATGCCGTCGCAAAGAACGATAAACCCGTTTTCGGGTTCTTTTTTATTTTCGATAATTTCGTCGAGATCGAAATACTCGTAGTCCGTCGTAAACGCGATAACCCCTTGATGACGACGGGTTTCGCTTTCTTTATCCAAAACTTTACGGTCTACGAACTGTACGCGAATATTTTTTTTGCGCGCTTCCGCAAAAAGGATTGCAAGCGAGCCTTGCGCGCCCTTTTCTATCATAAGTTTATCAATAGGCTTATTCGTTTTTAAAAGCTCGCCTACGGCGTTTCTACCTTCCGTTTTCATATAACTTCCCTATATCCTTTTTATCTAATCGGTTTAAAGACGGCGGGTTTGCTCTCCACTTGAAACAAACTTTCTTCCGCTACAGAAAACAGCTCGTCCAACCGCGCCGTATCCCCCGCTACGTATAAAAATCCCACGACCGCTTCAAAGCCCGTCGAACGGTTGTAATCGACTGCCGAAGCATTCTTGCTTTTCGTCGTTTTTTTCGCGTTGCGCCCGCGACGGTAAATCTCCGCTTCTTCTTCCGTTAAAAGGGGCAATACCTTGTTTAAAAACTCGCTTTGTCCGTTTGCGGAAACGAGCTTCGAAGCCGTTGCCTGCAGTTCGGACAATTTGCCTTCTTTTTGAAACGCCAGCCGTTTACGAACGTATAACGAATAGACCGCGTCGCCCACGAACGCAAGCACTAAGGGGTTTAAAAGTTTTGCTTGCGCGCGCTCGATTTTTTCGTCGAAACCAAACATTGCCTACTCCCCCTTTTGAAATACACTATTATTATAGCACACGCGAAGAAAAATGACAAGCGATTAAAGCCTTCTTTTGTTATTTCTTCCGTGTTTTCTGCGCCTACGCTTTATGCACAAGGCGCTTGGTTTTCCACGTATTCTATCACCCCCGCCGCCAGCGCAGAAGCGAGTTTACGGCGGAATGCTTCTTTATTTAAAAGAGTTTCGTCGTAGGGGTTAGACAAAAATCCACATTCGACGATTGCAGACGTATAGGGCGTACATTCGAGCATATAGTATTCCCCCGTATGCTCCGTTCTCGGTTTTGCGCCCACGCTTTTATAAAGGGCGTTTAAATTCCCTTGCAAAGCTTTGGCAAAGTCTTTGGCTTGCAAATGATTATGCGAATAGAACACTTGCGCGCCCCGCGTGGACGACGACGGATAGTAATTTTGATGAATAGAAAGCACCAAGTTTGGCTTGGCTTCTTCGATAATTTCTTTCCTTTTTTGCATATCTCGGCGTTTAAATCCCTTCGTTGCCGTGTCGTAAAGCCCTGCTTGCGTTTTTCGGGTAAGCACCACTTTAAAGCCTGCATCTAAAAGAATTTCTTTGAGATCTAAGGCAATTAAAAGATTTAAATCGCTTTCTTTAATCCCCGTTTTCTTCCCGACTACTCCGCCGTCAATCCCGCCGTGCCCCGCATCAAGCACGACGGTCAGTTTGTTTTTCAATGCAAACACGGGTACGGCGGAGTTTAACGCCGTAAACGAAAGAGAAAGAGCGACAACGAACAGCACGAAAGTGAGAAACAGGGCTACGAAAGCCGTTTTATCGGTGATTCTTTTCATACCTTTATTATATTCTCTTTCGTCTCCCGCGTATGCTTTCCCAAAGAAAAAACCGCGTGCGAACACGCGGTGTCAATTATTCTTCTTTATTCTCCAAAAGGGCGCGATAGGATTCGGCTTTTTGCAAACTTTCTTCCTGTAAAGAAGGCTGTAAGGGCGGGGACAGGGGCGCTTCTGCTTCTTTTTCTGTTTTTTGAGCCGTTGCAACGCTCTCTACCCTTTCCATCGTTTTCACTTCCGCAACGGGAACAGAAAAGGAGTAGTTTTCCGCTTCTTTTATAAGTTCAGCGTAAATTTCCACAAGATGAGAAGTTTGTATTCGTTCCACACCTGCCCCTATCATTTTTTGATATTCCGCCGCCGTTTCCACGTTGCGCACTTCAAAAAAGCTACCTGTTTTATCGTCGAGCTTTATTCTTTCCACTCCAAGAAAATAAGGCACGGACATACCAACGCCCAGCTCTTTTAAAAGTTTTGACAAACGAAAAAGTTTAGGCAACTCCCCTTGCTTGGTAATAAACACTTTGACGGGAATTATTTTTGCTTTTTTTAAGATTTTTTTGAGTTCTTTTTTTAATTCGGTGAGTTTTTCCGCTTCTAAAAAAGCAGGGTTCGGCATCACGGTCAACTCCCCCGCACCGCCGCGAACGCACAGTTTCGCTTCGTAGGCTTTAACTTTTAAAAGCGTTTTTCCCGTTCCACCGAGTAATAGATCAATTTTCGTTTGGCTTTCTGAAAGCGCGGCTCGCACGGCGCACATTCTATCGGGCGTCGTTCTTACGGTGGCGATAGAATGTTTTTTGGCAAGCGCGCAAAGCTCGCTTATTTCTTGAACGCTGTTTAATTCCGTCAAATCCAAACAAACCTTTTTAATATTTTCGTTGACGGCGGAAATATATTTTTGGCGTTTGAAATTACGGTATTCTTCCGCTTCGCTGTCTGAAAGAAGAATTCCCGTCTGTTTTGTTTCTACGGTTTTCACATCCGATTGTTCTTTGCTTTTTTCCATACTTCGAGTATACGACAAAACGAGCCCGTTTATTCCCATTTCAGCCAAGTTATGACAAGCGTTTTTTTGTATACTTTCCCTATGAATACTTTTTATTTGTTAAACACGATTGCCGTCGGGGGGATTTTTCTCGTTCTGCTTTTTGGTTTTTGTTTTTTTACGGTACATTTACTCAAACTTGCTAAGCGTGGCTACGACGAAACGGTACGCGCCAAAAAATCCCCGCCCCCCACCACGCAAAAAGGGGAAAGCGAGCAAGAAAAAAAGCCCGAGCAAAAAACGCCCGAGCCCGTTTATTATATCGTGGAAAAGAAGAAAAAACCGCCGAAATCCAGCTATAGCGAGCCGAAAGAATTTCGCTTTAAATAAATTTGGTTTTTTCTTGTTTATCTTTCTAATTCTTCCGTTTTTTCGTTGAAGCGTTCTAAATTGCTACCGTCCTGCCATAATCTTTCCAAGTGATAAAAAAGCCGTGTTTCGTCGTGGAAGATATGCACGATTACGTCGCCGTAGTCCACCACAGCCCAACGCCCGTCGCGAACCCCTTCCGTGCGCGTAGGCACGATTCCGTGTTCTTTTTCTAAAAGTTCTTCCACCCGTTCACCCATCGCGCGAATTTGGGGCGCGTTCGAAGCACTCGCGATTACGAAATAATCGCAAAGGGTGGTTTTTTCACGCACGCTAAGCACTACGATATCCTTACCGCGTTTGTCTGCAAGCGCTTTGCACGCCGCGATTGCTAAATCTCTGCTCGTAAATTCCGACATAATTTTATTTCTCCGTTTATTTTTAATTTTTTGATAATATTCGTAAGCGTTTTGGGTAAGCGGGTAAATCTCGCTACCTTTATTTTGTAAATGCAATAGCGTTTCTTTTAACGCTACGCGCATACATTCGTCAAGCGTATCGTCTTGCCAAAATAGTTTTCGAAGCTCGTCCACTCTTGGAAAATCCCGTTCTTCTTCGAGCATATCGGCAAGAAAAATCAGCTTTTCAAGTATAGTCATATTTTCCCGTCCGCTCGTATGATAACGAACGGCGTTTAAAATTTCTTCGTCTTTCTCTCCAAACAAATGTTCCGCAAGATACGCGCCTGCGTATTGATGCCAAACGGGTTTGGGTACGCCTTGCATTTGAAAGTCCGAAAAACAAGGGGAATCAGGGGACATATTTTTCGCGCAATCGTGAAAAAGAGAAGCGGTAATCGCCTTGCGTTCGCTAATCTTTAAAGAAAGCGCCCGCTTTGCCGCAAGCATTGCCACTCGAATACTGTGTTCTCTGCGTTTTTTCGTTTGGAAAGATAAAGAAGTATCCGCAAAAGGGATTGCATACAGCCCTGCATTTTGAATATATTCGGCAACCGGTTCGCCCGTATAATCCGTTATATCCATACCTGTCCCCGCCAAAACGCGAATTTGCGTGGAAGAAACGTCTTTGCCTTGATAATCGATTAAAGAAAATTTTTGACCAAAACGGTTTTCAAAATTCTCCGTTTCCTTTTTTATCCAGCCTTGTTCTTCGTTTCTTGCGCACACGGCAAGCGTTGCGTTTGAAAGAATTTCTTCGGGTTTTTTCCAAGTTGGAAAATCCCGTAGCATATCCGTTCCCACAAACCAAAACAATCGACTTTCAGGGTGCTTTTCTTTAAAATACCGACAGGTTAAATAGGTATAGCTCACTCCGCCTGCGCTCAGCTCGTAATCGCTAATTTCCACACACGGCAAGCAAGAAAAAGCAAGCTTACACATTTCTAATCTATCTTTATCCGACGAAAGGGATTTATTTTTTTTATGTGGCGGAATATTCGCAGGAACGATATAAACTTTATCAAGCTCTAAACTTTTTATCGCTTGTTCCACGAGCGAGATATGCTCGCTGTGCGGCGGGTCGAAAGAACCGCCGAATATACCGATATTTTTCAAAACGGTTCTCCTTTTTGGTTTTTTACTGTGTTTTTCTTCTATTATACTATAAATTTTTCGTTTTTACAAGTTTATAAACGGGAAAAACGGTCAAAAATTAAAATATGAAAAAATCGGCTTTTATTTCTGACTTAGTATTTACCTTTTCTTTAACCTTTATCGCAATTTTATGTATTTTGCGGTATTATCGGTTAAAATTTTTTCTCGCACTCTTTCTCGCGACGGCGTTTGCCACCGCGATTACGTTCGCCGTCGGCGGGTATTTAAGCGATAAGCGCAAAAAGTTTTTCTTGAAGAAATCCGACGAAAAGGAAAAAGAAAAACTACTCTTACATCTTTCCTTATTGCCCCACCGCAAACAACAGGAATTTTTTTGCAGTCGGCTGTGCGGAGAGCTTAAAAACGGCGTAGTGGAAACGACGGACGAAATCGCGCTCGTCGATTTCCGTTTCGACCCGCTCCCCCCCGATCGGCTCGGCGCGTTTATCCGAAGACACAGCGATAAACCGAAAATTCTTTATTGCAACGATTTAACGTCCGAAAGCAAACGGCTTTGCGAACGGTTTGGCGTGCGCGTGCTCGTCGGCACGGAAGTTTACTCTCTGTTAAAAAAGGAAAACGCTTTGCCCGAAAAATATTTTGGAGAAGAAAGTTTTTCCGAAAAGAAAAAACGGCAATTCACCCTGTGTTTTTCCAAAAGCAACAGCAAACGTTTTTTAACGGCGGGTGCGCTCGTTTTGCTCACTTCTTTGCTCACGCCCTTTCCTTATTATTATCTCGTCAGCGGTTGCCTTTTACTCGCCGTTGCCGTCGTCGTTCGTATCTTCGGTCGCGAGCCGTAAAAAAGCTTCGCCAAGCCGACTTGCCGTATCCGACGCAAGCAAGGAATATTCCCCCGTAGAGTTTACGGCGTATTCCGCAGCCTTGCCCGCCAGATACGCCCCAAGCGCTGCTCCGTCAAACACGGACAGACCTTCTGCGCAAAGGCTTGCAATCAACCCAGAAAGCACGTCCCCGCTCCCCGCTTTCGCTTGGGCGGAAGTACCCGTAATATTCACCGTCGTTTTCTCGCCGTTGGTAATCACCGAAACGGCGTTTTTTAATAAAACGGTGATTCCCATTCGCTTAGCGAATGGTTTGGAAGCCGAAAGACCGCTTGCGGAAATTTCCGTCGGGGTAAGATCGGTGAGCCGAGAGAATTCTTTCACGTGCGGAGTGATCAATATTTCGCATTTTTTGCGGGCAAACAGAGGTTCTAAACCTTCTTTTTGATATTTAGCAAGAGAGTTTAACGCGTCGGCATCGAGAATTAACTTCCCTTCGTAGTTTTCAATTAAATACGCCGCGCCTTTGCAAATTTCCGCGCTTATTCCCGCGCCCATACCAAAGGCAACGCTATCAAAAGACAAAAGCTTTTCAAAATTCTCTTCTTCGAATACGATTTGCGCTCCTTTCGAAATGCCTTCCAAAAGCAACTCGGGCGCACGCAAATAATACGCAGGCAAAATCTTTTCCGGCAAAAACAAACAAACGTAGCCCGCGCCACCGCGAAGAGCGGCGATTGCCGAAAGATACGGCGCGCCCGAATAACGCGCGCTACCGCCCACGATTGCCGTTTTCCCGTACGTACCCTTATGCGAATTGCGTTTGCGCTTAGGCAATAATTCTCTCACGTACGCCCTGTCCGCCAAATAGGCGTAGGCGTTTTCGTCTTCCTGTAAGCGCGGTAAAGTGATGCCGATATCCGTTTTGCGTACTTTACCCGAAAAATCAGGTCCGTCGCCAACAAACACGCCCGCTTTATATTCGCCTAAGCAAAAAGTTTCGTCTGCTTTAATCGCAGAACGAGCGGCAAGCCCGTTATCGCCGTTCACGCCCGACGGAATATCCGCCGAAAGCACCTTTACGCCCTTTTGTTTGCACGCGTTGACCGCTTGCGCTATTTCTTCGAATTTGCCTTCTAATTCCCCTTTAAATCCCGTTCCGAACAAACAATCCACAATCAAAGAAATTTTACCCGACGGCAATTCTTTTTTGACTTTCCCGCCGAGCATTTCAAATTCCGCGCGGTTAATCTCACATTCGGAAGAAGATTTTTCCGCAACGTACAAGGCAACTACGTCCCGTCCCCGCTTAAAGAGTATTCGAGCGCAAACGAACCCGTCCCCGCCGTTGTTCCCCCCGCCGCACACGCATACGATTTTTCCGCGTGGCGCAAGGCGTTCGGCTTCGTCGGCAAGAGCTTGTCCTGCTTTTTCCATTAAATATAACGACGGCGTAGCCAAACGCTCTATCGTATATTTATCCGCTTCCCGCATTTCTTCGCTCGTGAGTATATAATTCATTGTTTCTCCTTGTACTTCTTCCGTTATCTTTCGTTTACGCGCAGAGAAATTTCCCCCGCCGCGATTTCTTTGATTTCTCCCCCGATTTTCACCACCAACTCACCGCGCCCGTTGACGGAAAGCAAGGTGGCGTGTACGCGTTCATTTGAAAATTCCAACGCTACTTGCTCCCCTATCCAGCCTAACCGCACGCGATAGTCTTCTTCAAAAAATTCTTCGTTTAAATAAACCAACAAACGCTTTTCCACTTCTTGAAGGTCAAACGCTACACCGCGCTCCGCTTGCATCGTCGTTGCGATTTGGCTTAATTCGCTCGGCAACGCATTGTTTACGTTTAATCCAACCCCTATGACCGAACTTAAAAGCTTTGCGCCCGAAAAGGTATTTTCAATCAAAATCCCGCATATTTTTTTTTCGTTTACGAATACGTCGTTCGCCCATTTGATTTTTGGCGCAAACCCGTAGTCTTCAAGCGTTTTACAAACGGCAACCGCCGTCCGTTGGGTCAACTTAAAAGCGTCTTTTGCCGAAAAATTCTCGTAGAAGGAAAGTTTAGAAAAATACAGCCCGCCTTCTTTTGAAGAAAAGCTTCTGTTTTTTGTGCCTTGTCCGCCCGTTTGCCTTTTTGCAATAACGACGACAGGCTTTCCTTGTTCTCTTAACGCCTTTGCATGCGTTTGCGTTGAGCTTACTTCTTCTAAACGCACGATTATTTCTTTATTCATCTCGTACCTGCCTGCCCCGTTTTACTCTTCTTCTATCTCTCCAAGTTCTTTTATCACGTCTTTCACCGTTTCGTAGGCAAAGCCTTTACTAAGCAAGTATCGACAAGCTTTTTGCAAAGTCAGCCCGTCGATTTGTTTTCCGCGCAGATATTTTTCTAAAAGGATTTTCGCCGTTTCCAACTCGTCGTCCACCGAAATTTCGCCGATTGCCCCGTCGATTTCGTTTTCGTCAATTCCTTTTGCGCGCAATTCCATACGGATCAATCTACTTCCTTTCTTTTTCGAAGCAAACGAAGCGTACGTTTTCGCATAGTCGCTATCGTTTAAAAAATTATACCCTTTGAGCCGTTCCACCACGTAGTCGCAAACGGCAGGCAAAAAGCCTTTCCCTGCTAAAAAATCACGGATTTGCTTTTCCGTTTTTGCGGTTGCGGTTAAGTGGCGCAAAGCTTTATCCATTGCCGTTTCCTTTTCGCTTTCTAATTGCATTTCGTTGAGCTGTTCCACCGTGATATTCTGCCCAACCTTTAAACGGTTTCTTACCGTCGTTTCCAGCGTAAGTCCGCAACAAAACCGACCGTCGATAAAAATATTACACCGCGTTTTATCCTTTACCTGCGGAGTGATTGCCGTAATTTCGCTCAAAGCTCTCTCCTTATGCGTTTCTATTATTATTCTAACACGAACGGGCGAAAAAGTCAACCGACCGCGCAAATCTTTTCCGAAAACGCAAGAAAAAGATTTTACGATTATTTTGCGCAAAACCTTTACTTTTTTATAAAAATATGCTACAATATTCTCGTTGGATAAAATATATACGATTTAAGAGGTTTTTTATGGAATTTCATGCGGTAGACATTCAAGGCTTTGAAGCTAAGCTTCCTATTCTCCCCCTGCCCAGCGGGATTAAAATCGCCTTTTTCAACCTGCACGGCGATAGCGAGCTTACCGAACATTGCGCAAAGAAACTTGCGCCCTACCTTGCCGATTGCGACGTTTTAATCACGGCGGAATCCAAAGGCTTACAGCTTGCGCATTGCACGGCGCGCGAGCTTGGTCAACGCTTTTACGCCGTTGCAAGAAAAACGAAAAAGCTGTATATGCAAGACGGGTTGGATATCGTAATCGATTCTTCTATCACGACAGGAAAAGAACAGCACCTGTATCTTTCCAAGCACGATTCCGACTTATTAAAAGGCAAAAAAGTTGGGATTATCGACGACGTAGTGTCTACGGGCGCGTCGCTTGCAGGCTTAGAAAAACTCGTTATCGAAGCAGGCGGGATTATACATAAAAAGGCGTTCGTCCTTGCAGAAGCGGAAGCGGCTGAACGCAAAGACGTTATTTTCTTAGCGCAAATTCCTATTTTTGTATAATTTCCCAAAAATCGTGAAAAACTACGATAAAAAATAAATTTTCGGCGGGATTTTCTCCCGCCGTTTTCGTTTTTTTTGCAGGGAACGCTTGCAATTTTTTTTTAGATACGCTATAATAAATATAAGCTCCCGTAGTATTGCTCGCCTGCGCGCACGCGTGAGAAGACTATCGGAGTAAAAGGAAAAAGAGAGAACGCTTATGCCTAGAAGAGATTACGAATACGAACAAATGAATCCAAGACAAAGAGAAAGAATGCGTCCGCGCAAAAAAGGCGGAGTAGGCGGTAAAGTCCTTGCCGCAGGTTTAGGATTTCTATTCGGAATTATCGCCACCGTCGGGGGCGTAGCGGGCGCAGGGTATTACATAGCGTCTACCTTTACCGTCAAAGATACGATCAATAAAGTCAACGAACTTGCGGGGACAAATATCGACTATAAGGAATACGTGACGGATAAATATGCAAGCCAAACGGTTATCGGGCTCGTAGGCGAATTGAAAAAAGTTGCCGACGATATGCAAAAGAACGGCGGATCGTTTGAAAAGCTCAACGAAATTTCCCCTACCGTAGCCACCGCAATCGACAATCTTGCGAAAATCCTTAAAGACTACGGCTCGAATATGACCGAACAGGAAATCGACGATAAGCTGATGAAATCCAAATTCGACGTGCTCGGCGTGGCGTTTGAAGAAATTCTCTACACTCTCCAACTCGGTAAGCTTTTGGAAAGCACGAACAACCTGAACACCGCCGAAGAATTGATGATGTTTATTTGCTTCGGAGAAAAAGGCAACGACGAAAAGAGCGGGGATTATCATATCGACGCAAAAGGCAAAGTTATCGTGCACGAAAGCGCAAACGCGCTTACGCTCGGGGATTTTGCAAGCGACGGTATCAATGCTTTAATGGACAATATTCCCTTAGATTTGCTCATTGACGATTCTCAGCTCACCGAAGACAACGCTATGATGCTCGCCCTTGCTTACGGCACCGAAGGCAAGCATTGGGATTGGAATAAAAAGAACGGCGAAGCGGTTATGCGCCAACAATCTTTCGTCAAAGGCATGGCAAAAAACAACGCAACTTTCTACGATATCGACGGCAACGCTGTGAGCGCCGTATCCATATCGAATACGGTATACAAAGTTTCGGAAACGGACGAAACGGACGGCTCGACGACGGCGTTTTATTTGGAATACGACGAAAAGTCGGGAGCGTATTTGGCTTGGGAAAACGAAGATTGCACACTCCCCTATCTTTATAAAAAAACGATGGTCGGGGATTTAAAAAGCGGAGCAGATACACTCATTAACGATATTCAGTTAGGGCCTATTTTCAACGTGGGTTTAGACGATATCAAAAAAGCGTACGACAGCGACCCGAAAAACGACCCCGACGCGATTATTCTCGCCCTTGCCTACGGCGAAAAGGGAACGCACTACGATATTGAAAACGGAGAAGTCGTTTGGAAAGGCGACCATAAACCCCGTACGATTAAGGATTTGACGAAAGACGGGGGCGCAAGCGCGCTTTTAGACGAAATTAAACTTTCCACCCTTTTGGAAATTTCCCCGCTTGATAAATACACCGACCCTAAAAATCCGCCTGACCCGATTATGCTTGCGCTTGCATTCGGAGAAGAAGGTACGCATTATAATTTAACGGACGAAAACAAAGACGGTACGCCTGATACCGTTGTTTGGATCGGCGACAACAAAGAACGCACGGTCAAAGACCTGACCGACGACAGCGATTCCATTTTCGACGAGCTTACACTCTCGTCCGTTCTCGAACTGAAACCGACGGATAATAAGGTAATGCTTTCTCTTGCCTACGGAAAGTCTTCTCACTATACCGTCAACGGCGATACATTCATAATGAACCCCGTCGTTTATAAGCTGTTTAAAGGCACGGTGTATAACGACGATTACGAAGCGGTGCTGACAAACGCGGTTGCGGACAGCGACAAAGTGTATACGCTGACGCAGGATAAAAAGACCGTTTATTTAAAAGAAACGGACGGCGTTTTGTATGCTTACGAAACCAAAGCGCAAGCGATTACGGCACAACCCGCCGACCGTATTACTTATAAAAAGACGGTACTTAACGATTTGACGGGTAGTGGCGCAACTAAGTTAATTGATGCGATTGAGCTTGGCGCGGCGTTAGACGTGGACATTGCAGACACGTCCGACGAACTTTTGCATGCGCTCGCGTATGGATATAAAGACGAAAACTATACGCTTAACGGAACGGCGGTTAAGTGGCTTATTCAAGACGAAACGACGGGCAAACCCTACGCCCCGCGCACGATTAAGGATTTGAGCGATAATTCCGACGAAATTTTTAATTCTATCCGTTTGGCAACCGTGCTCGGCGCAAAAATGGAAGACAACTCGTCCGACGAGCTTTTGCACGCGCTTGCGTTCGGGTATAAAGACACGCATTTTAAAATTAAAGCGGATAATTCTGTGGAATGGCTTACGGACGAAAACGGCAAGAAATATTCCTACCGCACTATCGACGATTTAAAAAATAATTCGGAAACCATTTTCGACGACTTGCGCTTGGCGACGGTACTCGACGTAAACGCCGAATCCCACGAAATTATTATCGCACTTGCGTACGGCACGGAAGCGAAAGATTTCGATTATAAAGACGTAAATAACGACGGAAAAATCGACAAAAACGACGGGAAAGAAGCTTTCCAAATGAAAAACGGAAGCAAACCGCATACCGTGAAAGAACTCAAAGAAGGTGGCGGGAAAGATCTTTTGGATAATATCGAGCTTTCTTCCATTTTCTATAAGCCCGACCCCAAAAAGGATAAGGTACAAATGTTCCTTATCTACGGAAAGCAAGACGTCCATTATTCCTACACCACCGAAGCGGACGGTTCACACGATATCCAAATGCTTCAAAAGAGAGTGGCAATTTGTCAGCACCCGCATAAAAAAGTCTACGACGAATATGGGCATTGGATTGAAAACGGTTCGGTTGCCCCGTATACGGAAAGCAACGCGTTCGAATATATTTATACCGACCCTAACGGAGATAAATATTATTTGAAAAAAGCCGATAAAGCCCCCTTTAGCGAGCTTACCGACGACAGCACGGGAGCAGATCCTTATTCCGAAGCGTTATTTTACTACGTTTTTGATACGAACGGCAAAAAAGTGATGTTTACTTCCCGAACGCTTGGGCAATTAACGCGGGATAAAGCGTTGCTCGACGATATTTCCAAAGCCTTGTCCGTGCGTGATTTTCTTGGCGACGATGCGGGTTTAGACGGCAATTTCGTTTTAAAGCACGTAGCCGATCATAAAATCGACGAGCTTCCCACCGCTATCAGTAAGCTTACCGTGCAACAGGTATTTAAAGATAAAATTTACGATAGCAACGGAAATATAACGGGGACTTGGAAATATCTCTTGAAGAAAAACGGCGTAGAACAAGAATACTTACTTGAAAATATCAACGAAATGATTGATAATATGAAAGAAAACGTTAAAAAAGCCACCCTTTCTCAATTATATACCGACGGATTAATTGGAACTGCACCAAGCACCGTAATTGCAAATAAAACCATTGACGAGTTGATTGCTTACGTTGATGCATTACAAAGTGGCAGAAATTCTTAAATAAAAAAGATTTTCTAAAAAAAGTTAAAAAACGGTTGACTATTTTTCAAAAAAGGGATATAATAATTACATACGGCTATTTGAATAGTCGTTTTAACCTTGCGTGTGGAGATCGCACGCCGAATAAGACCAGGAGGTGAAAGAATATGGCTAAGTACGAAATGCTCTATTTGCTTAACAACGACTCTACGGAAGAAGTTAAGGCAGCTGAAATCGCGAAATACGAAGATATCGTAAAAGCGAACGGCGGCGTTGTCGTTTCGACGGACAAGTGGGGTGCAAAGAAAACGATGTACCCGATTAAGTTCAAGAACGAAGCTTACTACGTATTGATGACGTTCGAAGCCGAAGCAGCTACGCTTGTGGAACTTGAACGTGTTGCCGGCATTGACGCGGAAGTGTTAAGACGTATGATAACGAAACTCAATTGATAAGGTAGTAGAAAATTATGAACAAAGTATTTTTAATCGGAAACTTAACGCGCGACCCTGAACTCAGCGAAACCCCTTCGGGCGTAGCTGTATGTCATTTTGCAATCGCAGTCAACAGAGGCTACGCTTCTCAAGACGGCGAACGTCAAACGGACTTTTTCAACTGTACCGCATGGCGCGGACAGGCTGAAACGATTGCGCGTTATACCAAAAAAGGCAACAAAGTTGCCGTCAGCGGAAGCATTCAGCTTCGCAACTACGAAGATAATCAAGGCGTTAAACGCAACGCGGTTGATATTATCGTGCAGGACGTTGAATTTTTAACCCCCAAAGCGAGCGGTGAATTCGACGGCGAAGAAGTAGATGCTCCCCGCGCAGCTCAACCCGCAAAGAAGAAACCCGTTCTCCGTCCTATCGACGACGACAACGATATGCCCTTCTAATTCGGGTTAAAATAATCTAAGGAGAATTGTATTATGGAAGAAAAAGCACCCGTAAAAAAGGTTTTTAAGAAAATGCCCCGTAAAAAGGTATGCGCTTTCTGCCAAGAGAAAATTACCGATATCGACTATAAGGACGTAAACCGTTTGAAGAAATTCATCACGGAAGGCGGTAAAATTCTTCCCCGCAGAATGAGCGGTACGTGCGCGGCGCACCAAAGACATCTCGCAACGGCTATTAAGCGCGCGAGAATCGCTTCTCTTCTCCCTTTCAAAGGCGAGTAATCTAAGAAGTAAAATCAATCCCGAAGCTTTCGCTTCGGGATTTTTTATTGCGTTAAGTTTCTAACAAGCCCGCCGCACGCAAAGCAGCGAGAAGTTCGTTAATTTTTAACGCGTTGCTTTTTACCGTAGCCCTTGCAACAACCGCATCAGCAACCGCCGCCGCAGGCGTGACAACACAAGGTTCGCCCTGCGGACCTTGCGGACCTTCGGGACCGACGGGACCTTGCGGACCTACTTCCCCCTGTATCCCTTGAACACCAGGTTCGCCCTGCAGACCTTGCGGACCTTCGGGACCGACGGGACCTTGCGGACCTACTTCCCCCTGTATCCCTTGAACGCCTTGTTCGCCCTGCGGACCTTGCGGACCGCGCGGGCCGATTAAATAATACGTTCTATTCGTGTTGTTAGAAGAACAACCGCCACAACAGTTGCAAGGGTTGCAACGGTTGCAAAAATCGTCATAGCACATTTTGCCTACTACTCCTTTAAATACTTTTAAAGGGAACACTCCCCTTTCTTTATTGTATGAAAAAGCGAGAAAAACCGTTCAAAAAAACGCGCGCTAAACCTATCGTTTAGCACGCGTTTTTGTCTTTTTATTCAATAAATCTTTTAAAGCAAATAAACGGGAAGTTCTCCGCCGATTTCTACCCGCTCGGATTTCTTCGCTTTTACGCACTTTTTAGCGGGAACTTTTTTCACGGGCTTTTCTTCTGCTTTTTCAGGCGTGTTCTCAACGGGTTTCACCGTTTTTTTGCAAGCCGTTTTCTTCACAGTAGAAGTAGTTTTTTTCGCCTTAACCGTTTGCGGTGCAACCTTTTCCGCCACTTCTACGGGCGTAGGGATTGTCACTTCGCTGTTCTCCATATCGGGAGCAGTCGTCTTTACGTTGGAATAACCGTTATTATTCACGGCTCTTTTAATAGAATTTTTACCGATTGGCATAGCTGATAATCTCCTTTGCAAGTTTAGTATATTCGTTTGCGCTACGGCTGTTTTTCTTATATACTACGACGGGCTTACTGTTATCCTGCGACCATTCGATCGCGCTGTCCACGTGAATATACGTTTCAAACAATCTCACGCCTTCCGTTTCGTTAAGCGTTTCGATCGTTTGTTTTAAATAATTTTTTCTTTCGTCGGCTTTGGTAATCGCAATGCCTAAAATTTCAAGCTTGGGCGCGATATTTTTCACTTGCGCACAGAACTCAAAAATATTTGCAAGCCCAAACAATCCCCAAGGACTTGCTTCAACGGGTATCACCACGAAATCTGACGCGCACATAATATTCATCACCCAACCGCCGAGCGTAGGCGGTGCGTCGATTAAAATATAATCGTAATATCCGCGCGCGCGAACGGGTTCAAGGCATTTTTTTAAAATAATTTCCCGTTGCCACTTGGAAAATAAATCGAATTCGATAGAACTCATCAGTGAAGTAGACGGCACGAGATCTAACCCTTCGTATTCCGTTTCCACGATAAACTCGGATAAATCCTTTTCTTCTTTCATTGCCGTATAGATATTTTTCCCGCTCGTGGAAAACTCCAACGCCTTTTCTTCGTCGAACAACGAAAGGGTTAAATTAAGTTGCATATCTCCGTCGATTAAAAGCACCTTTTTCCCCGCCAGCGCAAGCGCGCACCCGACGTTGGAACAGGTCGTCGTTTTTCCGCTTCCGCCTTTATTGTTCGCAAATGCGATTACCGTCGTTTTGCTCATTGATTTTTTCCTTCGTAGTTTTCTTCTTTTTCTTCGCTTTGGCTTTCGCTTCCGCCGCCAAACGCGCTTTCCTATCTTCTTCGTCTTCTAAATATTCCGCTAATTCCCGAACGCCTTCGCCCGTAATCGCTGAAAGCGGAAAAATCTTTTTGCACCCCGCAAGGGTTAGCCATCTTCTAACCCGCTCCACGTTCGCATCAGGCTTGTCAATCCCTGAAATAATCCCGATTACTTCGCGGTTTACCATACTCGTAAGACAAGGCGAAAAAATCGAATACGGCTCGTTTGCCGAAAGCACCAGCCCTACGATATCCGCTTCGTACGCGTATAAAGAAAGCGCACCGCTCGTTTCTCGCCGTTCGGTATATTCGCCCGGCGTGTCGATAATCGTTTCCAAGTAATTGACGTATTGCGTTTTGAAATATTTAATTTCTTCACCGCGCAAAGCTTGCGTAAGCGTGGTTTTCCCCGCCGCAACTCTGCCGATTAAAATAAGCTTTTTCATTCTACTCCGCCCCGAAAAATCAGGTTCTCGTCAGTTCACAACAAGAATAATGCAATTTATTGCTGAAATATTCGCGAATTGCCGTAAACGCCGACTCCACCGCCGAAACGCTTCCAGAAACGATAAGCGTACCCGTAAATCTATCCACGAATCCGATATCTGCGCCCGAAGCCTTCATTGCGATATCCGCCGCAATCACTGCGCTTTCGCAAGGGCTTACCGTCAAAACGCCGATCGCGCTCTTGGAATAGTCCGTTTTCGGGTCAAGCCCGAGCTTATAATACAAAACGTCGTCGGGGTTTGCAATGATATGGCAAAGCGTAATTTGCTTACCGGGAACGAGTTCTTGAATAATTCTCATTTTTTCTTGTAATTCCATAATCTTTCTCCTGCTTTTTGCTTAGCCGCCGATTTGGCATTTTAATCCGCTTTCTTCCGCCACCGAAAGAAGATATTCCATCTTTTCTTGAGTAGGCGGGAGTATTTCTTTTAACGCATAATTCCTACCAAGCTTAGTATATTTATCCTGCCCAAGCCTGTGATAAGGAAGCAAATGATATTCTTTCGCGCCGATTTCCGCCGCATATTTCGCTATCGCACGAATAGAGTTTGCATCGTCGTTTACGTTCGGCACGACGGGTGTTCGAATAATCAGCTCCACCCCGCTTGCGCCGAGTTTTTTTGCGTTTTCCAAAATCAACTCGTTGCCTACACCCGTATATTCCTTATGCTTTTCGCTATCCATTAGCTTGATATCCATTAAATATAAGTCGATAAACGGAAGCACCGCTTGAATTTTTTCATAAGGAGCGTTCGCCGTCGATTCGACCGCCGTGTGCAAACCGTTTTCTTTGCACGCACGCAATAAATCCCGCGCGAACTCGTGTTGACCTAAAAACTCACCGCCTGAAAGAGTAATCCCGCCGCCGCTTCTTCTATAATAGGGCGTATCCGCTAACAGTTCAGGCATTAAATCGTCTACTGAAACGTCCCGTCCGACGATTTTTTCTTTACCGTCTTCTTGCATAGTCTGAACGGCAAACTCCTGCGATTCAGGATTACAACACCACGCGCAACGCATATAACAGCCCTTAAAGAACACGATCGTGCGTATACCCGGTCCGTCGTGGATAGAAAAGCGTTGAATATTGAAAATTCTGCCTTTCCCTTCGTACATACTCACCGCTTACCACCCCTGTTCCGTTCTGTTGATAATATCTTCTTGCAAGGACTTGGAAAGCGTTGTAAACAGCGCGCTATACCCTGCCACGCGAACGACGAGCGTTTTATATTTTTCAGGGTGCGCTTGCGCGTCGCGTAAGGTTTCTTTCGTGACGACGTTAAACTGCATGTGCATACCCTTTTGGTCGAAATAAGAACGAATGAGCGCAACGAATTTGGTCAAGCCCGTCATACCCGCAAGCGCGGAAGGGTGGAACTTTTGATTTAACAGCGTGCCGTTCGAAGCTACCCCTTGTTCGAGCTTTGCCACCGAGTTCGCCGTTGCCGTCGGACCTTTCACGTCCCGTCCCGAAGCAGGACCGATACCGTCTGCCACAGGGGTAAACGCAAGTCTGCCGTCGGGCGTTGCGCCCGTTTGACCGCCGAGCGGAACGTTTGCCGAAACGGGATACAGCCCCGCTTGGAATTTTCCGCCACGATAGTTCGTGTATTTTTCTACTTCTTTCGTGTAGCTATTCGCAACGTCGCGAGCGAACATATCCGCTTCGTAGATATCGTTGCCGTATTTCGGGCAAGTTTCGTCGATTAAGCGCTTAATTTCTTGATATCTCGCCTTTTGCACGGGGTCAAGCCCTTCCGCCGTCGTCACTTCGCGATAAATCAACCGCACGACGTCTTCGTTGACTTCAATCCCTTGTTCGGCAAGACTTACGGCGATTTCGCTCGTGATTCTTTCCGCAGCTTTTCCTTCGATACCGTAGCCGAAGTTTGCTTCCAAAGCGGCTTTAAACTCGGACATGGTCACCTTCTTTTCGTCAAATACGAGCTGTTTAACCGCTAAAAGCCCATCCGTGTTATTCGCAATCCCAAAGCCCTGCGGACCGGTAAAGTTATACACCGCGCCCCCTTCTTGCAAGGATTTTCCGCGCGCAATACAATCGTCTACCATACAGGACTGGAAGGGCAAAGGTACGCGGGTTGCGTGCGCCGCATCAATCGCGTTATTCGCGTTCACGAGCAATTTGATAAAATAGCTTTGTTGCGTTTTATAGGCGTTATAAAATTCTTCAAAAGAAGTCATCTTCGTCACGTCGCCCGTGTCAGGACCAATCTTTACGCCCTTATCCACGCCGTTCGAGAACACGAGTTCAAGCGGACGGCACATATTGAAGAACGCAGCGTCGTGCCAACCGTCCGTTTTTCCAGCCTTTTGCGGCTCTACGCAACCGATAATACAATAATCGCGCGCATCTTCGAGCGTAAGCCCGCGAGCCATAATGGAAGGAATAATAATTTCGTCGTTATAATAAGCGGGGAAACCCGTACCTAATCTCGTCAAAGCAGCGGCTTTCACCAAAAGAGATTCAGGTGAACCGTTCCAAACACGCACCGAAATAGACGGTTGGGGAAGGGGCACGTGCATAGAAGCTTCAATACACATATACGATAAATCGTTCGTTGCGTCCATACCGTGAATATCCTGTCCGCCAACGATTAAGTTTTGGAACATACCGTAGCCCGCAAACCCGTCGGCAGATACAGCGTCGCGCACCTTATTCATATCGTTGAGCTTTACCCATACGCAATCGATAAGCTCTTGCGCTTGTTCAAGGGTAAGCTTGCCCGCCTCCATATCCTTTTTATAATAAGGATACATATATTGATCAAACCGACCGGGAGAAATGGAATGACCGCTCGATTCCACTTGCAATAAAAGTTGCACGAACCAGAACGATTGACAAGCTTCGTGGAAATCTTCTGCGGGAAATTCCGGCACGTGCGCGCAATTTCTCGCAATTTTTTCAAGTTCCTTTTTGCGCACGGGGTCGTTTTCTTTCTTCGCCATTTGCGCAGCCAACGTCGCGTATCTGTGCGCGTATTCAACGACCGCTTCGCAAGACTCGATTACCGCGTGTAAGAAATTACTTCTTTGCACGTAATCGCCGTCCGCAACGTCGAGTTTATCAAGCGCGGCTTGCGCTTCCGCAATAATCCCGCGATAGCCTTTCGCTAATACTTTATCATACTGCACGCAAACGTGTCCGATACCGTTATAGAAATAGTTTCCGGGCGTAAAAATACCGTGCTTTGTGAACGCAGCGTAGGCTTCAGGCGCCATATTTGATTTCGCCAAATCGCTGTTCGTTTTGCCTTTCCAATAAGAATACGCTTCACGAAGCTTGGCTTTGGTTTGGTCGCTGATATAAAAAGGGTCGGCGGCACGGGTGGATACCGTGTCGAATTCCGCTTCTAACCATTCGTAGGAATATTCGGGGAATACCTGACAACCGCGCGGTTTCACCGTCGCGCTACCAACGACGAGTTCGCCTTCCCGAATGACGATAGGAATATTCCGCAAAATATACGCAAACGCCGCGCTACGGCGAAGAATAATCGGCAAATCTTCCGTCGCTTTATAGCTTTCCGTGACGAGTACGCCACGCGCCGATTCGATTTCGGGCATTTTTTCGTATAAGCAATCTATCAACTTTTGAATTCTTGCACTTTTTTCAATGACGAATTTAATATTTTCCATTGTCCGTTGCTCCCAACGATCCCTTTATTTTCTACTTTTTCTTATAATTGATTCCAAAGGTCTGCATGCGGTGCGGCAATCACCGAAGTAGACGAAAGCGTACCCGTCGTCTTCGCGTAGTTTGCGCCCGCTTCCACAGCCGCCGTCACGTCTCCAACTTCGCCCGTGATAAGCACCACGCCTTTCCCGCCCATACCGCGCGATACGCGAAGGTCGAAAATTTCCACTCTTGCCGTTTTCACCGCGATATCCGCCGCTTTAATAGACGTTGCCGCCGAAAACGTTTCAATCAAGCCAAGCGCGCCTTTTTTCGCCGTCGTCTGCGTGCCGAATAAAGCCGTGATAACCTGCTCGTCAATTCTGCCCATTACGGACGAATCGATTACGTAGCCGTCGAAACGGGACAACACGTGGTTGACCGCCGCCGTCACGTTGGAAATAGAGCCGGTTAAAATCATTTCGTATTTACCAGGACAAGCAGGGTGCGCGGAAACGAGTTCTACGCCCGCGCTTTTGAGCGCGGCATCCGTCGCTTCCACCCCTTTGGGAATACTTTTCAGTTCGATAACGCCTACTGACTTAAACATTGTAATTTACCTTGTCTATAATAATTTTATTCGCTTCGTCTATCATTACTCTACCGCTAATCGAAGCGTACTGCGGAAGAGAAAGCCCGTCTGCGCTTTCGGCAATCTTATCCCCCCGTTCTACCCAATCGCCGTCTTTGACGATGGCAACGGACGGTGCGCCGATATGCTGACGGAAAGCAATTTCCACGCGGGGAAACTCCGTCGTTTCGCCTACGAATTCCGCTACTTTATCGTATTTCAAAACGCCTAACACGCTTTCCCAACGCTCGGACGGGATCATACGGTAGTCCCGTTCGGGGAGCGCTTCGACTTCTTCTTTTCCGACGAAGCGGAGTTTGTTTTTCGCGAGTAAAGTTTTATAATTTGCAATCACCGCTTTGGGGGAAATTCCTTGATTACAAGCAAGGCTTTCACAAATCCCGCACGCACAGCAAAGGGTTGAGGAAATGACCATTTGGGGCATTACCGTCGCCGCGCCCATTGCCGTTCGCACCATTTTATGCGGTTCAAGGGGATATCCAAGCAACGCTCTCGGACACATATCCGTGCAACGCGTACATTGACAGCAAGCCGTTTCCGCGCGCGCAACCGAGCGTTCTACGCTGATTTTTTTGCTTTCAATCGCTTCGATATTTGAAGGCAAAATCAAAAGCCCTTTGGTCGTTTTGGAAATCACGTACGTATCGGGGTCAATCAATTTTCCCATTGACGGACCGCCGTCTAACACTTCGTGATTTTCTCCCACGACAATCTGATATTTTTCAAACAAATCGGCTACGGGCGTTCCAACGGGTACTCTCACTACGATAGGCTTTTCGATATCCCCGCCGATCGTAAGCCATTTCATCGTCACTTTCGCGCCGAATTTCACCGCCGCCGCCACGTTGTAAAGGGTTTCTACGTTATAGACGATCACCCCCGACGTAATGGGCAGATTTCCAGGCTTTACCGCTCTGCCGAGAGCTTCGTAAATCAAGCTGATTTCGTCGCCCATAGGATAGACGTTAGGAAGCACTTTCACGAAAATATTCTCCGCAAGCCGTTGCCCTTCCGTCCAGCGCAATTTTTCCGCCGTATGCTCTTTAATGCAAAGAAGCGCACGGGGAATTTTTGCATACTCCAAAACCGCCTTAATGCCCGCAAGGACCATAGGCGTTTCTCGTTTCAAAATTATATAATCGGTATAGAGAAGCGGCTCGCATTCCGCGCCGTTGATAAGAAGGGTATCCGCGCCGTCGGCAAGCTTGGCGTAAGCGGGAAACCCCGCGCCACCAGCCCCAACGATTCCGGCTTCCTTCATTATTTCTTTAAGTTCCATTTTCTTCTCTCTTGTTTTCTACGTTAATCTACGATTCCGACGATAACCGCGTCAGCGGGCGCGTTGACGTTGTGCAACGCAAGACGTGCGGAACTGCCCGTTGTGATAAGCACCGTTTCTCCGATACCTGCCCCAACGCTATCGATAGCGATGACGTATTCTCCCGTCAATTCGCCGTTTTTCATAATTTCAACTTCCATAAACTTGCTTCCGACCAACGTTTCTTGTTTTCTGGTGGAAACAATCGTACCTCTAATGATACCTCTTAACATATTACTCCTTCACGACCTTTACTTTCGCGCCGTTTCCAATCCCGACGGCGTTCGCGTCGTCCGTGTCCACGTGCATTTCCAAGCGGAAATCCTTGTGAACGCGTACCTGTACGTCGTACCATCTCGTTCTTCTTTTTCCTTCTACGTCGACGATAACCGTGTCGCAATCCTTAACGCCGAAGCAAACGGCGTCGTCGGGCGACATATGAATATGACGGTTAGCGATAATACAGCCTTCCGAAAGCTCCACTACCCCTTTCGGTCCTACGATACGAATAGGCGCAGAGCCTTGCAAATTGCCCGATTCGCGCACGGGGGGTTTGACTTTCAAAACATAGGAATCGGTTGCGGAAATTTCCACCTGCGACTTACTTCTAAGCGGACCTAACACGCGCACGTTTTCAATGGGGCGCAACGAAGGTCCGACGATCGTCAAAACTTCCTTGCACGCGTATTGACCGGGTTGCGACAAGTCTTTTAAAGGGGTAAGCTCGTAGCCTGCTCCGTAAAGAGTTTCGAGATCTTGCTTGGTGAGATGAATATGCCGATTAGAAACGCCGACGGGAACTTCGCCGTTGCCACAGCCGTTGTTGACGGTGGGCGCAACGCCTTCCATATCGGAAAGAACTTTTCTAACTAATGCGGCAATTTGTTCGTTTGAATATTCCATAACTTTTCCTTTTTTATCACTAACTTACTCTTTTTTGCCTGTTTTTAGGCGAAAAGGCTTTCCCGCAACGCCGTTTTAGGCGTTGCGGCTATGTCCTTTCGTTGATTTCTTGCCCGAATATTCTTATTTAATAGCGGGAAGAAGCTTTTCCACGTCTGCATGGGGACGAGGAATTACGTGCGTTGCGATTACTTCGCCGAGAGAAGTAGCTGCCGCAGAACCTGCTTCAACAGCCGCTTTCACCGCGCCTACGTCGCCGCGAACCATAACGCTTACCAAACCGCTACCGATCTTTTCGCTACCGATCAAAATAACGTTTGCAGCCTTAACCATTGCGTCCGCCGCTTCGATTGCCGCTACCAAGCCTCTCGTTTCAACCATTCCTAATGCTTCCATTTGTGTATCCTCCTGATTTTTTTGATACTCTTTTATTTCTTTCAAAGCCGAAGCTTTAAAATTCCGTTTAGCCCGTCGTTAAGAATTTCATAACGTCGGGGTGCGGGCGCGCAATCACCTCGCACAATTTTACGTTGCCTACCTCCGCTGCCGCCGCCGCGCCTGCTTGCGCCGCCGCTTGTACCGCAGATACTTCCCCTTCCACGACGACCGTGACGAGCCGTCCGCCAAGACGTTTTTCTACGTGTATCAGCTTTACGTCAGCTGCTTTTACCATTGCGTCAAGCCCCGCGATTGCGGCAACCATAGCTTGCACTTCCAGTAAAGCGATTGCTTTCATAGTAAAAAGTTTTTCCTTTTTTCTTATTTGATAGCGGGAAGAAGTTTTTCAACGTCTGCGTGGGGACGAGGAATTACGTGCGTTGCGATCACTTCGCCAAGAGAAGTAGCCGCCGCAGAGCCTGCTTCCACAGCCGCTTTCACTGCGCCTACGTCGCCACGAACCATAACGCTTACCAAACCGCTACCGATCTTTTCGCTACCGATTAACACGACGTTTGCCGCCTTAACCATTGCATCCGCAGCTTCAATCGCCGCTACCAAGCCTCTCGTTTCAACCATACCTAATGCTTCCATCATAATTTTTGTTCTCCTTAAAAATTTTTATTTTTTATTTTTTTAACGTAATTTATCTTTGCCCAACGCGTTCAAATGCGCAAACCATTCGATATCTTCGCTTTGACGGGCAATAATTTTATGGGTAATGTAAAGGTTTCTTTTTTCCGCCTCTGCTTTCCCTGCGGCTACCGCCGCTTCCACCGCCGCTGCCGTGCCTTCCGCTTTAATCGCCATGACGAGCGGTACTTGCGCGGAATCGCCTGCGGCAGGTTTATTTTTGTCGATCGCTACGATTTTTACGTCGGCAGCTTTCGCCATTTTGTCGGCTACGACGATAGACGTCGTAAAGCCGAATACTTCAATCATTCCAAGAGCCATAATTAACCTCTTCGTTTTTTATTCGGCTACATAGCAAATTTTAATTCCCTTTTGCGCTACGTTGACTTCCATTGCTTCGTTAAGTTGGTCGAGCGGGAAGGTGTGCGTAATCAATTCCTTGATGGGAATGTTCATTTCACGGGCTTGACGAAGGAACGCCATCGTCGTGGGATAATCGTCTGCCGAATAGTCCCAAGACCCAACGAGATTGATTTCCTTGTTGCACATTGCAAAGTGGGGATTTACTTCGTATTCGCCGTTGTTGACGAAGAAGCCCATTTCGCAAAGCCCGCCGCCGCGACGGATATATTCGTAGATATCCTTTGCCGCCATAGGCGCACCCGTGCATTGGAAAGCAAAATCTGCGCCCACACCGTTCGCTACGCTCTTGACGAGTTTCACTCTTTCTTCAAGCGACGGAACTTCTTTGAAGTTGATAATCGTTTTCGCGCCCAAACGCTTTGCCATATCAAGGCGCATAGGCGTACCGTCGATTGCGATAATGTGATTGATACCCGCCGCGCGAAGTACGCTGATCATTACGAGCCCGACAGGTCCAAGACCTTGAATGAGCACTTTGGAATTGAAATTCAAAAGCCCCGTCGTGTTCGCTCTCTTCAATGCGTGTACGCAAACGCAAGCAAGCTCTAAAAGCATTCTTTCTTTTAAATCCAAATCGTTTACGACGAAATAGGTCGCGCCCTTGCCCCTGATTAAAAGGTGGGAAGCAAACCAGCCCGTAAGCGGTTGACCGTCGCTATGCGGAATCAACCCGAACACGCCTTGCTTATCGCAAAGGTTGGTATTCGCGGGATGATTACGGCAAATATGACATTCACCGCAACTGATAACGCTCGTGACGACCTTGTCGCCAACTTTAATAGGATTGCCTGCCGTATCGAACTTAACGTTCTTGCCGAGTGCGATAATTTCCCCCGTACCTTCGTGTCCGAGCGTGACGGGAATAATCCCGAACGGGTCGCCCTTCCATTCGTGTACGTCCGTACCGCAAACGCCGCAACCTTCTACCTTGACTAAGATATCGTCGTCCTGCAAAGCGGGGACTTCGAATTCTTTGACTTCGATTTTCTTAGGTGCGGTAAGCATAGCCACTTTCGCCGTTTTGGGAATTTTCCCGTTCGGCTTCGCTTGTCCGCCAACGCTCATTTCACCGAGAATTTTGCGGACGATATTTTCTACCTGAGAAGACGTAATATCCATTTCTTTTCTCCTTTTTTCCTTAAATAATACGGAACCCGTCGGACAATACGCAACGGCGATACCGCGTGAAGCTTCTCGCGCTCGTAAGTCCTTCGCCCGTAGGTCCTGCGATCGTGAACGTAGTGTGTCCTTCACCGCCGAACCCGATTCCCGCATACGAAGGCGCGTTCTTCACGAAAATCGTCGTTTCCACCGCGCGGGCAAACCGCGTTAAGTGGTCGATATTCTTCGAGTGCATATGCGCCGTATGGCGGTTGCCGTGTTCTGCTTTAACGGCAAGATCAATTGCTTGGTCGATATCGTTTACGCGAACGATCGGGAGAATAGGCATCATCAATTCGTGTTGTACGAAAGGATGTTCGAAATCCGTTTCGCAAATAATACAACGAATTTCTTCGCCTACGCGTACGCCGATTTTCGCTAAAAGCACCGCCGCATCACGACCTACGCAATCACGGCTAACCGTCTTTTTCACGATACCCGTTTTGGGATTTTTCGCGTCTACGAGTACGATTTGAGCAAGGCGAGCCGCCTGTTCAGCGTTGATTTTATAGGCGCCGTTTTTCTGCATTTCCGAAATTAACTCGTCGGCAATATTCTTGAACGCGAATACTTCTTTTTCCGCAATACAAGGCAAGTTATTGTCAAACGAGCAACCGTCGATAATGTCCTTCGCCGCTTTCTTGATATCCGCCGTATCGTCTACGATAACGGGGGGATTTCCTGCGCCTGCGCCGATTGCTTTTTTACCGCTCGAAAGTACGCTCTTTACAACGCCGGGTCCGCCCGTGCAAACGAGCATTCTGATGTTTGCGTGCTTATACATAATCTGCGCCGTATCAAGGGTCGGTTTTACCACCGAAGCTACGAGCACGGCAGGACCGCCTGCCATTTTCGAAGCGCGGTTGACAAGGTCTACTGCATAGTTAGACGTTGCAATCGCGTTGGGGTGGGGATTAAACACCACGCCGTTGCCTGCGGCAATCATACCGATACTGTTGCAAATAACCGTTTCCGAAGGGTTGGTGCTGGGGGTGATACTGCCCACCACGCCAAAAGGCGCCATTTCCGTAAGCGTAAGTCCGTCGTCGCCCGTTTTGACCTGCGCGACGATATCCGCCGTGCCGGGCGTTTTGTCCGCAACCAAAATATGCTTCGCCGTTTTATGCGCTACTCTGCCCATTTTCGTTTCGGCTACGCCGAGCTTTGCCATAATCGGAGCTTCCGTTCTGCAAAGCTCACGAATAGCGGCAATAATCTTTTCGCGTTCTTCCAAACGCATAGACCGAACGGCTTTATAACCTGCCGTTGCCGCGTCGATCGCGTCGTTCATATCCGCGTAAACGCCGATCAGTCTACGCCCGCAATATTGCGTGGAGTCCCAATTCTTACACTCTTCGGCAGGAGCTTCCCCTTTCAGGTTCTTGATAACGGACGCTACCACTTCTTCTATCTGAGCTTCTGTCCAGTTAATAGCCATTTTAAAAACTCCTTACTCTGTTTGCTTATTTACCGAGCGCCGCAAGTACCTTACGGGTAATCGCTTCTACGAGCTCTTCCTTACTGCAATTGCAAGCGGTTTTTTCTTCTTCGATATCCAAACCGGGATGACGGCCGGGAAGATTCATCTTCTTACGAAGGTCCATAAGCTTTTTAAGTTGGTCGTTGGAAATTTCGTGCACTGCGCCAAGATCCATTGCGTGCTTGCAGATAACTGCGTTGAATTCTACTTCTTCCATAACGAAGAACGCCTTTTGAAGGTTGCAACCAACCGTCAACGCACCGTGATTACGGAGCAAGAACGCGTCGTGATTTTGAAGATAGGGATCAAGCGAATCGGGAATTTCCATCGTCGAAGGCGTACCGTAATCGCAGGTAGGAACGTCGCCGATCGTAAGCACTGCTTCGGGGAGAATATATTGATCAAGGTCGATATCCGCAACCGTGAACGC
>JAEIGA010002455.1_pt1 | contig 29598 bp, 29 predicted proteins | sample 9270691 | NCBI WGS metagenome assembly JAEIGA01 (sample SAMN17057246, study PRJNA624740) | gut metagenome | biome: biome; isolation source: fecal sample | host: Bos grunniens | place: China: Xizang | collected 2019
ACATCTTCAGCCTCGTTGATCTTATCCATAAGAGCTGATGCGTAAGCCTGCTGTGTGAGAGGTCCCTTGCCTTCTGCGAAAAGGTCTGTAAGCTGTGTCTGTGTTTCTCCCTTAGCGCCTGCTGCAACCATGTCGAGTGCCATCATGATGGATGCGGGAGAGATCATGATGTTGTTGTCTGAAGCATAATCCCTGACTGTCTGGTTTAAAATGTCGAAGCAATACTTTCTGTAGAGCTCGTCCATCTCGTTCTGGTCATAATCTGTTGTCTTAACTTCATTCAGATTAAAGTTTGTCTTGGCGTTGGGATCTTCCTTAAGCGCATTGCTGTTTGTATTAACGTTGGCTGTGCATCCTCCGAGAAGCAGTGATGCTGCCATAACACCTGTAAGTACTTTGATATCTTTCTTTGAGCAAATCTTCATTACTATTACCTCCGAAAAATCTGTTTCAATTTGCTTTATGCCCTATAAACAGATTTACTTCCGGAAATGTTGCAAGATGATTTTTTAAGCAAAAAACGGCGGAAAGCCGAAGCTCTCCGCCGCTGAATTAATTATGTAATTACTGATTACTGAACAGGTCTTGAGGCGCCGCAGTCAGGGCAGAATCTTGAAGTGATTCCTGTCTTACCGCAGGAAGGACAATTCCATGCGCCTTCTGCAGCAGGTGCGCCTGTGTTGCCGGCAACAACATTACCGAAGCCTTCGCCGACCTTCTGGGATTCACCCATGATGGGAGCCATGGCATCCTTTGTCATGTTGATAACGCCGCCCATTGCGCCGAGTGTAACGCCGAGAGAAGCAACATCACCGATACCGCCTGCAGCTCCGCCGCCGTTGCCGCCGCCTGTGATGCCGTTCTGCATAGCTTCGAGGCCGACCTGACGTGCTGTCTCGTCTCTGTAGGTGTAGCCCTTCATCTGCATCTCAGCAGCCTCTGCCTCAGCCTTCATCTTGTAAGCTTCAGCTTCTGCCTGAGCTTTGATGCGGATAGCGTCAGCATCTCCCTGCGCGTTAACTGCCTTGAGCTGTGCTTCAGTCTGAGCTTCAACGATCCTTCTCTGCTGTGCTGCTTCAGCCTCAGCCTTTCTTACTTCCTCTTCTCTTACCTTAAGAGTCTTGTCAGCAAACTGCTGCTTGAGCTTTACGAAGTTCGGATCATCATCGGGAGTAACGATGGATGTTACATAGAACTCGGGCATTGTGAGGCCGTATTCATCAAGTGTCTCGTTGATGTCGATCATGAGCTTGGAGGAGATAACATCGAGATATGCGTCGATCTCAAGAATGTTGAGGTTCTCTTCCTTGATGATGCGTGCGAGATTTGCCTTGACCTTGTTGATGATCAGGGCCTTGAACATGCCTGTGCCGTAGGACTTGCCTTCGCCTGAGATGTCGCTCTGGAGAAGTCCGTCAGTTGTTCCGACGAGCTTTAAGATAAGCTTTTTCGCATCGGTAACTCTCATGTTGTAATTGCCGGAAGCACCGATCTCAACATGAAGGCCTGAAGCGGGATCGAAAAGTCTTACCTTGCTGTCCGTACCCCATCTGATACCCATCTGGGTAACCATGTTGATGAAGTAAACTTCGCAGTGGAAAACATTGACTCCGCCGGTGCCGAGCTTCATGTAGTCACGTACCTTCGGAATGTTGTTGGTAACGAGAGTATGTCTGCCTGCAGTGAACTGATCGAAGATCATGCCGTCACGGAAGAAAAGAGCTTCCTGCGACTCATGAACGATCAGCTGCGAACCGATCGTAAAATCTTCTTTCTCGTGCTTGTGCGCCAGTACTTCGTTACTGCCTTCGTACTTGATTACACTAATAGCTTCAACCATTTCTTTAATCTCCCTTTCTATTTATTTTTCTTCGTTATCTGTTCAGTAAATGATGCAAACAATATGAATAATACGATGGGTCCTACTATTGCGATTATCACTGAGAGAACGGTCGGCAGATGAAGTGCATATGCCAGTATCGAATAGATAATGAGCGGTGTCGCCGCAAGGAACGATACGACCTTAAGAATGATCGATACCACTCCTCCCCTGTAAAATACATATCCAAGTCCGGCTGAGCCCAAAAGGAAGAGGATGATGCATACAGCCCATGGGCATCCGAACGCTTCTCTAAATAACAATCCGACTGCCGCGGGAATGATGAGGCTGAATACTACAGCCCACGGGATCTGCTTCTTTCTTTCCTTTTCGATCTCTTCCTTGCATATCTCGATCATGGCATCGGAATCTCTGTAACCTTTACACTTGGAGAGCTCGTGAACTGCGCTGCTGTAGGACTTCTTTTCATAGAAATTCTTTCCCTTTGCGTAGATAGAAAGAAGCTCTGCATTCTTCTGTCCTTCTTCACAGATCCTTATTAGGTCTGCAGAAACTGCGTCGTTGAACTTTCCGCAGTCCATTATGGCCGTCTTGAAAAGAAGCCTTGCCTCGTTGCCTGATGCGGCTTTGGAGTCGCTCTCAACGATGTCATTGGCCTTGTTGATGTTTGCGATGATGCGTGAATACTTGCCGTAATCGGGAATGACGTCTGCTATGTTCCATCTGTTTCCGCAGTTGGCACACTGAGACATACCGGCAAGATAGTTATTAACTATATCTCCGCCGCAAACACTGCATTTTAAAGAAACCGGTGTAGCTTTTACATCTGACATTTCTCTATCCCTACCCTTATTCAACGTGCGCATTAGTTTACGCCCGAAAAATATTATATCAAATATTTTTTCTGTCTGCGATATACATGGAAAACGGCGGAAAGCCGTAAGCCTTCCGCCGTCTTGTTGTTTTTATATCCGCTTAAAAGGATCAGAAGTAGTTTGCAATGAAGCCTGTAACTGCGACGCAGATTACAAGTACGAAGCCCTTCTTGTTTCCTGTAAGCTTTGTCTCCGCGCCCATACCTTCGAAGAGCATGAGGAGATAGTAAGCATAAGCTGCGATCGTGAAGATTGAGCCGAATCTTACGTAAGGGATGAGTCCTACGAATGATCCGAGGAAATCGGAAACGATGAATGCAGGAGCTGTAGCCATTGCAGAGATTGCGAGGAGTCTCGGGAAAGACCACTTTTCCTTGAGGATGAGGCCTGCGAGCATGAATACGCCTGCGCATCCGAATACACGTACTGCATAGTAGATGAACGGGAAGAAGAAATCCTTAATGATCTCAACTGCGAGATTGTCGAACCAATACTTTCCGTACTGTGCATAATGAATGAGGTCGATGCACATGGAGGAGAGGAATCCAACCATCCAGCAGATAACTACTACGATGCCTGCGATGAAAAGAGCATTGCCGATCTTGTCATACTGAGGAGCAATATCCTTGGGTCCTGTAACAGGATGGATAGCAGCATGAATGAGGTTCTTGAAATGCTGACCGAAGGGGAGCATTGAAGAAGGCTGCTTGGGCTGTGCCTGAGCCTGAGGCTGGGGCTGTGCCTGGGGTGCAGGCTGCTGAACCGGCTGGGGCTGGGGCTGTGCTGCTGCAACGGGAGCTGCTGCTACAGGTGCTGCTGCGGGAGCCGGCTGAGGAGCGGGCTGGGGAGCGGGCTGGGGAGCAGGCTGAGCTACGGGAGCTGCTACGGGCTGAGGTGCAGGCTGTGCCTGAGCTGCGGGAGCACCGAAAGACATTCCGCATCCGCCGCAGAAAGCTACACCATCGGGGTTTTCCTTACCGCAATTAGGACAAAACATATAAGTATCCTTTCCTCGGGTATGAAGACCCGATAAACATGATACTTCCATAATAACACACAGTTTTCTTAATTATGCAACGGAATTTACGGGTTTCCCCCGATTTTTAGGCGCTGCCCGTCAGACTGCGTCAACGAGTTTCAGGATGACTGCTGCCGGCTGAATGTCGGAGAAGACGATCAGGTATGTCTTGCCGTTCTTTACGAAGACAGCGGCATTAACATCTGAAGATGTCTCATCGGCTGCAAGCTCGGTAACATTTCCGAATGTTACACGGTAAAGCTTAGCCGGAACTCCGAAAGGAGATGTGCCGTCAAGACCTGCTGCAGGAGTCTGATGGAAGACCTGCTTGATCAAGTCGTCTGTTCCTTCGGGAGCAGAGCATACGATAACCTTTTCGCCGTTTACACCGAAGAATACTTCTTCAGTAATCGTATCGGAGAACACGCCTGAACCTGATCCCTTGAGATCGAAAGGAAGTGCTCTTGAGATCCTGTCGAGACGTGCGTCACCCATGACTTCACTCGCGTCAGTATCATCTCCTTCCACAGCGTCTTCTGTCGAACGGGATGTAATATCAATTTCAACAGTCTTCGTATTTATATCACGCTCATCGTCGATCGTAGCAGCGTAGTTTGAAGAACCGCTAAGGAAGCCGTCTGTTGCAGGTTCTGTATCCTCAGCTTCAACACCGCCGTTGTTTAAGCTTGCAACTGTTTCCTCATAGTTCTCGTTGGCTATTGTGTCCAGAGCAACTGAATCAACGTGTGCGTTGTGCTGCTGTATATCAGTTGATGCCGCTTCAGCGCTGTTAAGATACTTCATTACAAACAGTACGCCGGCGATTATGAGCACGCCTGCTGCGATGGAAGAGATAATGGCAATTGGCGCCTTCTTTGCTTTCTTCCTTGTTTCAACGGGCTTAACTTCGGCTTTTCTTACGCCGTTCTTATTGCCGGATTCGTGTACCGGCTTTTTATCTTTGGGTATTTCCGTAACTTTGGCACTGTCAGGCTGCTCCTTGATGGCGGCGGACACGGCACCCATGATCCTGCTCTTCATCTCAGGATCTACAGTTACGTTACTCATGATTTCGTTATACTTATTCAAAATCATCCGCCTCCTTCAGCAATTCTCTCAGTTTGTCGCGGGCACGCTTCAGGTCTGAACGTACCGTTGCTTCGCGTCGACCCGTGATACGGGCGATCTCAGCAGTCTGATAACCTTCCTGATAGAAAAGGTGGATTGCTTCACGCTGGTGGACCGGCAGACATCTTACAGCATCCCAGATGGCTTTGTACTCATCGCCGCTGTCAAGATCTTCCTGCACTTCGCCTGCTATCTCTTCATTGAGCTCCATCGTGTCGCGGACTTTGTTGTAATCAATGCGGTTCTTCGCAAGATTAGATGCAACTCTCATAAGCCAGGCTTTACGATGTGCTTCGCTCTCGAAGTTGGGCCTTACGGTGACGAACTTGATCATCGTCTCCTGCAGGATGTCTTCTGCGTCCTCCTTGTTGTGAAGGTAAGAGAGTGCAAGACGCAGGATGGCATTGCCATGAACGTCGAGGATCTCTCCCGCTTCCTTTTCTATCTGCTCGTCGGACTTACGGGACGGACCTGTTACGGGTACGTCATCCTCAGACTCATATGCCTGGTCTCTTGTCAGGGCGGCTTTTTCGGACGGGCGTCCGTCAGCAGTCTTGACGTTGACAGCCAGAAGCATGGCGAGCTTTCTTAAAAGCGGCAGATTGGCTTCGTAAGTTAATTCCATCGGTTTCCTTAGCTTGATTTCTCACCGCTTTCAACCTATATACAGATGAGGCGGCGGATTTGTTGCACTCAAATTATACCCATGCTAACAAATCAAAGCAAATTGTCAGTCATATATATTAAAATAGTGGGGAAATAACTGTGGGGTTGTGTAATATGGATACTCGTTTCGAGAGAGAAGAACTTTTGATAGGGCAGGAAGACCTGTCCCGTCTTAAGGACTCGAAAATCCTTCTTTTCGGTGTCGGCGGCGTCGGCGGATATACGGCCGAGTGCCTTGCAAGAGCCGGAATAGGCCACCTCACCATCGTTGATGCCGACAAGGTGGACATAACAAACATCAACCGCCAGATCCTTGCACTTGATTCCACGATAGGCAGATACAAGGTCGACGTCTGCAAAGAACGCATCCTTGATATCAACCCTCAGGCAGAAGTAATAACGAAGAATCTTTTTTATCTTCCTGAGACAAGCGGCGAATTCGATTTTGGTGAATACGATTACATTGCCGACTGCATCGACACGGTCGCAGCCAAGATCGACATCATCTGCAGAGCTAAAGAAGCAGGCACCCCGGTCATCAGCGCAATGGGCGCGGCAGGCAAGCTCGACCCTGCGCAGTTCGCTGTGACGGACATCTCCAAGACATCTTACTGCCCCCTCGCAAAGGTCATGAGAAGAGAATTAAGACAGCGCGGCATCAATCACCTTAAGGTTGTATATTCGCCGGAAAGCCCCATCCCTCCGAAAGAAGGACGCCGTCCGGGTACGATATCCTTCGTGCCGGCCGCCTGCGGAATCACTCTTGCGGGAGCCGTGATAAATGACCTTTTGGACAAGAATTGACACATTGAGTTCTAAATAACGCAAGAAATTAAAACTAAATTAATATGCGTGTAACACAAAACACACCTAAAACATAAGATAATAAGGCGTATGAGACAGAACAACAGCAGATTATTCATAAAGAACGACGCGGCTTATGTGGCCGTTGTTTTTGTGAGCGTTGTTCTCTTCATCGCTTTCCTTGCGATCCAGATATTTACCGAAATCACAATGACCAGGATCTTCGTGGGCATCGGTCTTATGTTCCTGGCTTTCCTCATGAACGTTTTCGAAGGCAAGTTCGGATTCTATATCTCCTTCGCATTAAACTTCGTCCAGTTCATGATATACACTTACGAATACATCGTCATGAAGAGCGAGTCCGCTCCGGTACTCCTTGCCATGACGTTCGTCACGATGGTCATAGACATGCTCCTGCAGTACTGCATCATCAAGATAGCAAGCAGGATCCAGGGCATCGAGGCTGAAAAGAGGATCGAGCGCGGCAAAGCCATCCGCAAAGAACTCGAGGAAGAAATGTTCTCCCGTTCCTCCCTCATCGTTAACCACGACGTAATGAGCAGCCACCAGGTATTGAGCGAAGCCATCGGACGCAACCTCACAAATTCCATCGATCCGCTGACGACTCTCCCCGGCCGTGACATGATCACAGAGCGTGCCGACAAGTTCATCAGAGAAGACATCGCAAACATGCAGGAGAGCGAGACACCCGATGAGGTATGCCGTCCTTTCACGGTAATCTATCTCGCACTCGATCATTTCGATAACATCACAAGAACCATAGGCCACAAATCGATGGACCTCTTCATCCAGAATATGGCACACCGTCTCCGTGAGGCGGCAGATCCCACCGACATGGTCGCAAGGATCGACGATGCCGACTTCGTGATCCTCTTCAAGAGAGTTCTCTCCAAAGAATCCGAGACCAAGTATGCAGACAAGCTCGCAAAGGAAGCTTCACGAGCATTTGCTGCAGGCATCGATTCCATGAACGCAAGCATCCGCTACGGCTTCGCGCACTATCCCTCCGACTCGCGCCATGCAGGCGAGATCATCGCAATTGCGGAAGAGCGCATGAGCAGGGCAGCTTCTGCAAAGGATGCACCTGTCGAAGAGACTTCAGAACTTCCCGGCGCAGAGGTATTCAAGGACAAGACAAAAGATGAGATCGTCGCTATTTTCGAGCGCGCCATATCAGACGGAAGCATCCACATGGCATACCAGCCCTGCTTCACTGCAGAGCGCAGACTCGTAGGCTTCGAAGCTTTCTTAAGATTCGAGAAAGACGGTCTCAACATCTCTCCCCAGGTATTCCTCGCAGCAGCAGAGAATGCCGGCTACATGAGAAGGATCGGCAGCTATTCAATGGAAAATTCATTGAGCGCGTTAACTGCCATCAACAGGATCGACCCGAAGCTTACGATGAATATCAACATCTCCAACTATCAGCTCCGTGAGACCGACTTCATTCAGTCTTTCTCGAACATCGTATCTTCAACGGAGTGCAATGTTGATAACCTCATCCTCGACCTTCAGGAAGAGAGCCTTATCACCAGCCTTGCGGACATCCGCATGACGATTGAGGAACTCGCTACGACTGGCGTTAAGATGGCGCTCGATAACTTCGGCAGAGGCTATTCATCTTTCAATGCGATCCCTCTCCTCCCTGTCTCGATCTTAAAACTCGACGGCAACTTCACATCCGACCTCGCAACTGATGCAACAGTCAGGATCCTTACACGCTCCGCGATCTCGCTGATGCACGACATCGATATCTCAGTTACCGCAACGGGTGTAGGTCATGAAGACCAGTTCGATATTCTGGCAGGCAGCGGCTGCGACAAGTTCCAGGGTCTGTTCATGGGTCCTGCGATCCTCACAGATGATCTCGAGGCATTCGTCCTCAAGACCAACGCGTAAATCCCTCTTCAAATAAGTAATACTTCTCATATGCTATAATCTCCCTATTGTTAAAGGAGTTAGAGAAAGCCATGGCCGATTCAATTGTTACCGTAGATAAAGTCTCATTAAAGTATAAAAAGGCCGTCCTCACCGACGTCTCGATCAGCGCCGAAAAAGGCGAAGTCATCGGTCTTTTAGGCCTTAACGGATCAGGTAAATCGACTCTGCTTTCCGCCATCGCAGGCCTGCGCAAGCCTTCAGCGGGCTCCATCAAGGTCAACGGCAAAGCAGGCTTCGTTACACAGGAGAACGCGCTCATAGACGAACTCACGGCTATGGATAACCTCAAGATGTGGACTCCTTTAAGCAGGCAGGACATCATAAAAGAACTCACCGAGACTGAGCTCTCGATCCTCAAGGTCAACGAATTCATCGACCTCAAGGTCAAGCGTATGTCAGGCGGTATGAAAAAGCGTCTTGCCATAGCATCTGTCCTTCTCGCCAAGCCCGACATCCTTCTCATGGATGAGCCTCTGGCAGCTCTGGACATCCCTGCTAAGAACGACATCATCAACTTTATAGATTCATTCAGGAGCAAGGGCGGCACGGTCTTCATCGCGAGCCACAGCGAAGAGCTTTTCAAGCACTGCTCGAAAACTTATCTTTTAAAGAACGGCGTTTCATCACTTCTCCCTGCAGGCATCTCTCCCGCGGAGGCTCTTGAATGATCAAGGCATACTGCAAGAGAGTGTTGCTTTTCCTTCCCTATGTCGTGTGCTATTTCCTGGCGCTCGGCGTAGCGCTTTTGGCACTCGTCATGTATGCGTCGGAATTCCTTTTCGAAGACAACACCGACAGCGTCGTATCTGTTGCGTGCTACGTCCCTGACGATGAAGCCTATTCGCGCCTGGGCATCGATCTCGTTAAGCAGATGGACAGCGTCAAGCACACGATAGACATCAACCAAGTCAAGACTCAGGAAAAGGTCGTAAAGCTCGTTGAAGAGGGCGATGCGATCGCCGGCATCATCGTTCCCGAAGGCTTCATGGAGACCATGGGAACACCTGATGCGGTTCAGGTTCAGATCATCTACCGCGATGCCGACACCTTCGAAGAACATATCGTAAACGATCTCCTTTATGCCATGAGCAACCTCCTGGGAACTGCACAGTGCACAGTCTTAACAGCAGGTGAATATGCAGAGCAGATGGGTCTTGATACTTCACAAGTCTATGCGGTAGAAAATGCCGTCACTTCAAACAGCTTCAGTTTTGTAATGGACCGCAAGTCATTGTTCCGCAAGATAAACGTCGACGACCTAGTTGCCAAGTATGCAGTAAGAGAGCGTCTCACCGCATCTTACACGCTGTACATAATCATGATGTCGGTCTTCGTGATCTCCTTCTTCTACAAGGGAAACAGCGACATCTTCAGAGCGCGTGCAAAGCTCTCCGGAATTAAAACATGGAAGATATTCCTTTTGGAATCCGGGTGCGCGGCCGTCATGATATATCTGATATACATACTGATCTTCGTCTGTCTCTGCTTCGTGTTTGAGTCGATGAAGGTATTGTCTCTGTTAACGGTAATCCCGGTCGTACTCATCGTCGCACTTGCAGGCACGGCTCTCTGCTATCTTGTTAAGAGCCCTACGACCGTTTCCTATATCACGTTCGGCGCAGGCACGAGCCTCATGTATCTTGCAGGCGGACTGATCCCGCTGGACTACATGCCGCACTTCTTCCAGAACGCTGCGGTCATTAACCCTCTGCACTATCTTATTGAATTCTTTATGAGGTCGATGTTCCTATGAGATTATTCTTAAACAGATTATCGGTCCTCGCAAAGCGAAGCTTCATAAACCCCGCAATGTACGTAATGAGCGGAGTTATCCTCATCATGGCTCTCCTTGTCATCTTCGTGCCCGAGAAGGATACGTCCGTCTATATCCCGGTTGCGATATTAAATGAGGACAATTCCGACGAGACGGAAGACATCGTTGACCACCTCTGCACGATGAATTCGATCTTCCATTTCTATGAGGTCGATGACGAGGAAGAGCTCTATAAGGATCTCGCATCCGGAAAAGCAAACACCGCTTACATCTTCCCCAAGAACTTCACCGAGCACCTGACAGACAACGGAACAAAGTACGACGTTCAGCAGGTATCCACTCCCGCATCGAGCTTCATTTTCCTCTCAAGAGAAGAGGTCTTCGGAAGCTTCTACGAGTACGGTGCACGTCAGGTCATAAGCGATACGTTTGCAGATTTCGGCTATGAGGTCGACGCTCACGATCCCGAGCTCAAGAAGATCTTCGACAAGTATATCGATGACCAGTACCTGTTCGCATTAGAGAGCGTCGAGGGCACAGTTTATAATGCGATCACACGCTCCGAGAAGGTGCCGATCCCTCTTTACAAGTTTGCAGGATTCTTCATCTTCACGGCTGCACTTTTGGGCGCACTTGCGTTCCTTAACGACCAGGACAACCGCATCTATCTGAGGTTCGGACTTTTCGAGAGGATATACTTAGGCCTCATCCAGGTCGCAGTATTCACATTTCCCGCGTTGATCGTCTCGCTCTTCTGCTTCCTGATCTCACGGACGGAATTCTCGATACTGCACGTGACCGTCTACACCCTGCTCGTAACGCTTCTCGCATTCATCGCAGGAACCATAATGACTCTCATCCCTATCCGCACGGCACGCTCAAAGATCTTCTCTTCGATCCTGCCTGTATACCTGATCCTCTCATTCCTCTTCTCGGGAATCTTAATGGATCTCACCAACTTCGGTACGGCTTTGAGAACACTGTCCAGGCTGTTCCCGCCGTCGATGTTCTAAACTTTCACTTCGCCTATGTACTTGAGCACCTGTTTTTCGTGTGCATAAGTATACTGTTTTCGAAAAGTTGTACTTGGAGACAACTTTTCGCCGTGTCAAGTACACTATCAGAGAACAAAAAAGAGGACGCCGTCTGACGTCCTCTTTATAGTTTTAAATCAACTTACGTTAGTGATCAGATATCCCAATCATCGTAATCGTCTGTCTCATACACAGCGCCTGCGCCGAGGAGTCCGCCGTAGTTGTCAACTGTATCTTCAACAACCTGCGCGAGAACTGACTTGTTTGCAGGAACTGATGTCGGGTTTACTGCAGCACCGAATGCCTTAGAGAAGGAATTGAGGTTGGATGTCTTTGTGTTGAGACCTACACCTGCAATGATGAATACGTTGTTACCGTTGATCTCGAAGGAGATAGCAGCGTCACCCTTGAGCTGTGAGAGAACTTCTTCGAAGTCGTCTGTATCATAGAGAACTTCAACCATATCCATGATGTCTTCATTCTCGAGAATGATCTTGGAAAGTACTGCTACGTCAACGTGGAATCTGAAGTAACCATCCTTCTTGCCGCAATAATATTCCTTGTTTGAAAGATCCTTAACATCGATGTCGTACTGGTCGAGCATATCCTCAACGAAGTCCATAACATCGCCTACATAGTCGTCAGCAAGTGTCATCTGAAGAGCGAAAGCACCGTCAACCTGCTGGTCAGGGAGATCCTCGAAATCATCAAGCTCTGCGAGATCTTCTGCACCGGAGCACTTAGCTGCAAAAGCAAGAGATGTAACATCGTCAGCATCGATTACGTCGCCGAGGCCGAGGTCACCCAAGAATGACTCGATCTCTGCCGGATTATCTTCAATGTAGTCCTCGTCAGCTACTACATAGATACCGTCTTCGAGGTCATCGTAATCAGGAGAAGCAGAATCCTCAATATCGAATTCCTCGAGCTTTAACTTCTCGCAAGCACTCTGGAACTTAGCTGTTGTAATAGTTGTTGTCTTACTGCATCCTGCAAAAACGCCGGCAGCCATAGCTGCTGTAAGGACACATGCCAATACCTTAACCTTTTTCATAATATCTAAACCCTCCTTATGGGAATAAGTGAATTGTATCACAAATCAGTATTTCTTGACTATTTGTAATGTGTAAACAAAATGACATGCCGCGTGCTATTATTGTTCGGTAAAGTGTTATATATCACGAGGGGGGTTCACATATATGCGCGAAAAGTGGTCATCGAGATCAGCATTCATCCTGGCAGCGATCGGATCTGCCGTAGGACTCGGAAACGCCTGGAGATTCCCGGGCCTTGCAGCCAAGTACGGCGGAGGAGCATTCCTGTTCGTTTATCTCATCGCAATGCTTGTCATCGGCATCCCTCTCCTCATGATGGAGATCTCCGTTGCACGCTACACAAGACAGGGCGCACCCGGTTCAATGCGTGCTATGAATAAGAAAGCCGAGAGCATCGGCTGGATCGCAGTATCCAACGGTATCGGCATCTCGATCTACTACGCCGCAGTTTTCGCTTGGGTAATCCTTATGTTCGTAATGAGCTTCAAGTTCATGAACCTTACGGGCAACACCGACGCTGCAAGTTCTCTCTGGGCTGACACGATCAAGACCACGGGCACAACAAGTGGATTTACAACTATCTCATGGCCTGTACTCGGCTGCCTCATCGCCGCATGGGTACTGTGCTATGTCTGCATCCGCAACGGCACAACCTCAGTAGGAAAGGTAGTTAAGTTCACGGTATCACTCCCTGTCATCTGCCTCCTCATTATGGCAGTCAGAGGCATCATGATGCCCGGCGCAATGGCAGGAATGGCAAAGCTCTTCATCCCTGACTGGTCTGCTCTTTCCGACTCCAATCTCTGGGTAGACGCCGTAGGCCAGGTATTCTATTCACTATCAACATCCATGGCGATCATGTTCGCTTACGGATCTTTCCTTGATAAGAAATCCAACATCGTCGTAGATACGGTCATCATCGCATTCTCCGACATGTTCATCAGCATTCTTGCCGGAATCGTTATGTTCACGACAATGGCAGGCGTAGGCATGCTCGACAACATGTCCGCTTCAGGAATCGCTACGGCATTCATTATCTATCCTCAGGCAATCGTAAAGATCTCGAACAGCGGAGTCTTCAACATGATCTTCGCATTCATCTTCTACTTCTGCCTGATCACTCTTGCGATCGACTCTTTGTTCTCGATCATCGAAGGTATCTCAACAGCAGTATCCGACAAGTTCAAGCTCGACAAGAAAAAGACAACGCTCATTATCTGCATCATCGAAGGCATCATCAGCCTTATCTACGTCACAGGCGCAGGCCTTGCAGTACTTGATATCGTTGATTACTTCATCAACAGCTACACGCTCATCATCACAGGCGTTCTCGAGATGATCGCAGCAGGCTGGCTCTTCAAGACCACCAAGATCCTCGAAGAACTTAATAAGAACACCAACAAGTTCAAGATGCCCGCATGGTGGTTCCTGCCTTCCATCAAGTTCGTATCACCTATCGTTCTTTTGGGACTCTTCGTATGGAACCTCTACAACCTCATCAAGGGCGGCGGTATCTACGGTGCAGGCGACGGTTATTCACTGACTGCCAACATCATCTTCGGCTGGTGCGTTTCCGGACTCATCATCATCTCCGGCCTCATCATAAGGATCATCGTAAAGATCAAGTCAGCCAAGGGTTACAAGGAAGACGACAGAACCTGGGATGAGCTGAAGGAATCCTGATCGGGTTTTACCTTCTCTGCTCCGTCAATCTGTGTTCAGTTTTTTGTACAGGTAAAACCGCGAAAATGCATAGGCAAAAAACTGGACTTTGAAGAAATCCATGTTTTTGTACAGCTTTTTCGGGCGGAAAACATAGGCAAAAACCTGTACATCATTTTCAATGTACTTTGAAAACCACCTTTCAGGTTGAATTTTCAGGCAAGTAGATTATCATTTGCCTATAATCTTTTGAGAAATTTTGACTTTCAAACATTGTTGGTTATTATCTCGTTAGGTTAATTGTTTGAGGGTGAACGGGGAAATATGAATATCACGATAATATGCGACGTGCTCGGCGAGGCCAATAACGGCACTTCCGTGGCTGCATATAATCTAATAAACCACTTGAAGTCTCAGGGACATAATGTCACTGTCGTTTGCTGCGATGCAGACAAACAGGGCGAGAGCGGTTACATGATAGTTCCCACATTAAATCTCGGACCCATAGTAAATGCGGCACTGGCCAGAAACGAAGTCATACCGGCCAAGGCCGATGCAGCCATCCTCGAAGATGCGATAAAAGGCGCCGACGTCGTACATCTCCTGATGCCCTTCCCTCTTTCATGGAAAGCAGTAAAGATCTGCGAGAAGTACGGTATCCCCATGACATCCAGTTTCCATGTCCAGGCAGAGAATTTCACATGTCATATCGGCATGATGAAGTCCGCTTTTGCGACCAAGGAAGTCTACAAGTATTTCTACAAAAAGATCTACAGCCACTGCGCGATGACTCACTATCCGACCGAATTCATCAAGGAGGATTTTGAGGGCAACATAAAAAAGCACGTGCCTTCAAAGGTAATATCCAACGGCGTTTCAGAGTCGTTCTTTGAGCCCGCTCCGATAGAAGCAATCGAAAAACAGAAGGCTAAAAACAAGGACAAGTTCACCATCGTTGTTGTGGGAAGATACTCCTCCGAGAAAGCGCAGCAGGTGCTCATCAAGGCGGTTGCCAAGTCCAAATACAAGGATAAGATCCACCTTATCCTTGCAGGCGAAGGCCCGAAGAGAAGACATTACAGAAAGCTCGTAAAGAAGAACGGCGTTGACTGCGAGATGAGATTTTTCGAGCACGACGAACTCAAGGAAGTGCTCAATGCTGCCGATCTTTATGTTCATACGGCTTATGTCGAGCTCGAGTCTATCGCATGCCTTGAAGCGATAGTAACCGGCCTCGTGCCCATCATCTGCAATTCCAAGAGAAGCGCAGCAAGATTCTTTGCACAGGACGACAGATGCCTTTACCGCAAGTGGGATTCCGAAGATCTTAAGAACAAGATCGAATACTTCATGGATAATCCGAAGGAGCTTGATGCCTGCAGAAAGAAATATAAGACACAGGCAAACGTATCAAGACTCGGCGAGTGCATGAACAAGATGGAGCAGATGCTCGAAGAAGCGGCAGGAACACGCCAAAAAGAGGCCTGATGCCATGAAAGAGCGCACGGCCTACTATTCCGACCTGTTAAACGACGATTTTGCAGGCACGAACATCAATACAAAAGAACTCCCGGCAAACTATCAGTATTTCCCGAAAAACCCCATAAGACGCGGCTTTGCGTGCGGTCTTTACCATGCCGCAGGACCTCTGGTCTGGCTTTTGCAGAAGATCGTCTACGGTGAGAAGGTCGTCGGAAGAGAGAAACTCAAAGCATATCGCAAAGAGGGATTCTTCCTTTACGGCAACCACACGAGAACAATGGGCGACGCATACTGCCCGGGACTTCTGGCGTGGCCCAAAAAGGCGTACATAGTTGCCAGCATGGACTGCTTTTCGGTACCCGGAACAAGGAGGATCGTCGAAGATCTGGGCGGAATTCCGCTTCCTTCCGGTGCAAAGGGCTTTAAGAACTTTTCGCAGGCAATGCGCCGTCATTCAGAGCTTTGTCACATTGTTACACTCTATCCTGAGGCCCATATCTGGCTCGGATACACGGGTATCCGCCCGTTTAAGTCGCCGGCTTTCCATTACCCGGCCGAGACGGGCAAACCGGTCTTCACCTTCACGACGACCTGGCAGAAAAGAAAGATCCTTCCGGGCTCAAGAACGGTCGTTTATGTCGACGGACCTTTCATCCCCGACATGGATCTCCCGATGGACAAGCGCAAGGAGCAACTCCGCAATCAGGCGCTTGAAGCCATGACCAACAGTGCAAAGAATTCAAATTATGAGAAAATACACTATGTGTACAGACCAAAGGAAGAATAAAGCCCCGAAAGGAGCGTTGTTTGAGTAAAGGATCCTTTAAAAAGCTCATCTTCAAACTGATGCTGATATATGTCATCGCAGGCATTATCGGTTTTATATATGAGACCATCTGCGTCTATATCAACGATGGAGTTTTCTATAAGCGCGGTACGACTTTCGGCCCGTGGATACCTATTTACGGCTTCGGCTGCCTTCTTATCTATTTACTGACGGTAAGATTCAGAAAAAAGCCGTGGCTCGTATTCCTGATAAGCGCGCTTTCGTGCGGTGCATTGGAGCTCGCAACAGGATTCGTGTTAGACAAAGTGTTCCACGTAAGGCTCTGGGATTATTCGCTCGTAATACTCAACTGGGGCAATCTGAACGGCTATATCTGCGTAAGGTCAGTCGTGACATGGGGATTGTTCGCTCTTATCCTCATCTACGCGATACTTCCGCCCGTCGAAAAGTTCCAGGATAAGCACCCCAAGGCATTTAAGATCGTCGCAGTATCGCTCTTCTCACTATTTGTACTCGACATTATCCTCGGTCTTAGTCTAAAATAATGCCCACTGACTAAAACGACGGAGACCTTCGGATGAATATTGATTACCTTAAGAAAAGATTCCCGCTTCTCATGCTGATATTCGCATTCGGCGGTATCTTCGGCTTCATTTACGAAGAGATCTTCTACCGTTTCGATCTCGGCGAATGGGTAAAGCGCGGCACAACATTCGGCCCGTGGATCCCCATCTACGGCTTCGGCGCGCTGATAATACTGGGACTCACCTTTAAGATCAGAAAAAAGCCTCTTCTCGTATTCCTCTTTGCCACCGTCGCATCAGGCGTTCTAGAACTCGCGACAGGCTGGGTAATACTGACCGTCTGGGGCATCAGGCTCTGGGACTATAACGAAGAGATCTTAAACTTCGGCAACATCGGCGGTTTTGTCTGCGTCAGATCAGTGCTTTTCTTCGGTATTGCAGGCGTTTTCCTGCAGTTTGTAGTGGTACCGCTTTTCGAGAAGCTCGAAAAGAAAATGCCAAAGAAGGCTTGGCTTTGCCTGTGTTTCATACCAGCAGGACTCTTTATCCTGGACATCGCAGCAAGCCTAATCTGCAAGGCATTGGGCATCACAGCATAAATTTTTCCTGATTTTCGGGGCTTTCTGTAAATAAATTTTTACATAATGATAATAGAAGTTAACCTGTCAATTTGTTAGGATATATTTATTATTTTTGTTATCGTACGGGTTGGCTTAAGGCTTAAAGGCCTTGTAGACAGGGAGCCGGATATGTCGAATATCAACAAAAAACATGAAGATCTTAAGTCCCTGGGACTCGTTGTCTTTGGACTTCTTCTTAATCTTGTCTGCGGTAAGGTCGTTTCCCTTTTGGGTCTCCCCTTCTATTTTGACTGCATCGGCACCATCGCGGCTGCCGTTACGGGCGGCTTTATGCCTGCCGTACTGGTCGGCTTCTTCACGAACATCTTTAGCGGTATCACAGATTACACGAATCTCTACTACGGAGTCCTGAATGTTCTCATAGCCATCATCGCTGCTGCTTTTGCGCAGAAGGACTATTTTAAGAAGATCTCCGTGAAAATGATAATTCCCGTCTTGTGTTTCATCCTCGTCGGCGGCGGAATCGGCTCCGTCATCACATGGGGACTTTACGGAAACACTTTAGGCGACGAACTCGCTTCTTCCCTTGCCGGCAAGATCTATACCAATGTCGTTCAGAACGCTTTCTGGGCACAGATGTATGCCGGACTCATAATGGATATTCCGGATAAGTTCATCAGCACGATCCTCGCTCTCCTGATCTGCCTTGCATATCCGAAGAAGTTCAAGCCTCAAAGAGACAACATCAATCTTGCAACGCTGACAGAAAAGGGTATCTCCCTGAGCGGAAAGATCATCATATCCGTAACTTTAATCTTCGGTATTGCTGCAGCGGTTGTAACCTATGTAAGTTTCAGACAGTTCAGAGACACCATCATCAATTCCGAAGCACAGTACGCCACCGATACTGCGAAATTCGCAGCAACTCTCATCGACGGCGACAAGGTAGACGAATACCTGGCACGCAAGGACAGTGCAGAAGGTTATTTCCGTATCAAGAGATATTACGGTCTCATCTGGAACAGCTCAGACAGGATCCAGTATCTCTACGTTTATCAGATCCGGGAAGACGGATGCCATGTTGTTTTCGATGTTGATACACCTGATACACCGGGCTCTGAAACCGGCGAGATTATCCCGTTTGACGAGAGCTTTGAGCCTTACATAGAAGACCTTCTTGCAGGACGCGAGATCGAACCCATCATCACCGACGACACATACGGCTGGCTCCTCTCATCTTATGTTCCTGTTTACGACAGCAACAACAGATGCAAGTGCTATGTCTGCGTTGACGTATCGATGCCTAACATTACCGACGTCGAGAGAACATTCACGTTCAGGATCACGACGCTTCTCATGGGATTCTTCATCACGATCCTCACGCTGAGCGTATATCTTGCAAAGCGCTTCATCGTCACCCCGGTCAACAGTCTTGCCAAGCTGGCAGGCGATTTTGCCTACACTAACGACGAGGCGCGTAAGGAGACTCTCGACAGCATCAGAGAGCTCGAGATCAAGACAGGAGATGAGATCGAACATCTCTATAACGCGATGGCAAAGACCACGCGTGACACCGTCGATTACATCAACCAGTCACAGCGTAAGAACGAAGCTATCTCCACTTTCCAGTCCGGCATGATCAACGTTATGGCGGACCTCGTTGAGAGCCGCGACCAGTCAACGGGCGAACACATCAAGAACACATCTTCCTATGTTGAGATCATCTGCGACGAGCTCATCAAGGAAGGCAAGTTCTCTGACATTCTCGATGAGGAATTTAAGAACAACATCGTATCTTCCGCACCAATGCATGACATCGGAAAGATCAAGGTATCCGACACGATCTTAAACAAGCCCGGCAAGTTCGAAGACTGGGAATATGAGATCATGAAGACCCATGCGGCAGAAGGCGCAAAGATCATCCGCACGGTTAAGAAGACTGTCGATAACGAGGAGCTCAAAGAGAACTATCTCGGCGAAGCAGAGAACATGGCTCACTACCATCACGAGAAGTGGAACGGTAAGGGCTATCCTGACGGACTCAAGGGCGAAGAGATCCCGCTCTCCGCAAGGATCATGGCTGTTGCCGATGTTTTCGATGCGCTTGTTGCAGTACGTGTTTATAAGCCGGCAATGCCGTTCGAAAAAGCAGTATCAATAATCAAGGAAAGCTCAGGAGAGCATTTCGATCCTGATGTCGTTCAGGCATTCCTTAATGCAGAAGACAAGATCCGTGCGGTCACGGAAAAGCTTCACTGATAAAATAAACGGAAATCAATTACCCGCGTTCGCTGTTAAGCTTCTCGATGAGATCGAACTGTGAGCTTATCTGGAAACGGATATCGTCCTCCATTGCGGTCACAACATCACCCTCAGCAACTGTCTCACTGCTGTTGGCAACCGCCTCATAAAAATCGTTCGTGGCCTTCTCTCCGTATGTCTCAACAAAGAGATTCTCGAGCTGCCTTGCGCTTATTACTTCATCAAGATAACGCTTGGTAACGAGGACAAAAATATCGTAGAGTTCTTCTTTGCTGTATTCATTTTCATTGTCAACGAAAAACTCGACTTCGTCGCGGAATTCCTGCCCGTTTAAGTGCAATAAATCTTTAAAATCCATATCCTAAAACCCCCTAAAAAATCTCTTGTCTGAATGATAATAAAATGAAATTCAAGTGTCAAAGCCGATGCGGTGAATTATGGGGTAAAATAGCAATATTATGCAAAAGACTTTTGAAAAGAGGACGCAAAAATGAACAGGATCGAAATTTGGAATGACGGTGAGTACACCTACCCCATGGCTTTTGATTTCAGGCCGAACTTAAGATCCTATCTCATAGACGACGATAAGACCCGTCCCTGCATGATGGTCCTTCCCGGCGGCGGCTATGCCGTGGTCGTTCCTCCCGAAGGCGAACTCGTTGCAAAAAGATTCAACGAACTCGGATACAACTGCTTCGTCATGACATACACAACGAACCAGACGATGAAAGCGCCCGTAATGGACCAGGCAATGAGAGACCTTGCAAGAGCTATCCGCTTTGTAAGAAAGAATGCTGACGAATACCGCATCGACAAAAATAAAGTTTATGTCTGTGGCTTCTCTGCAGCAGGCCACGTTTGCGGAAGCGTCTGCGATTACTGGGAAGAGATAGAAGACACTAATCCCGACTACAAAGACATCTCCTGCAAACCTGATGCGGCAATCCTCTCATACCCTGTCATAACATCAGGTGAATATGCTCATCAGGATTCATTCCGTTTCCTTTTAGGCGCCGACATTTACAACAGAACAGACGAGGAAGCGAAAGCACTTCTTAACAGATATTCACTCGAAAAGAACGTTAAGGAAAACAATCCTCCCTGCTTCATCTGGCAGACGGAAACAGATAATCTTGTTCCGGTTCAGAACAGTTATCTCTATGCAGAAGCACTGAAGGAAAAGGGCGTCAGATACGAGCATAAAACATTCCCGAGAGGCTTTCACGGTCTTTCGATTCCCAACGATAACTGGGCAACCGGAAACCACGGTGAACCTTACACCGCAGAGCAGAGTTTCGCACTTGTAAGAGCGATCAAGGAAGGAAAACTCGAAGATCCCGACAACATCTGCGACACGCTTTTAGGCTTCCTTAATCCGCCTCCGGCAGACATGGAAATTCCAAGCTTCCCCGAAGTATGCGTATGGCCCGAAATGGCTGACAATTTTATTAAGTCGCTTTAATCTATAAAAAGCAAAATTGAAGTACTGAAAAGAAGGATATAAAAATGATCGAATATAGAATTGCAACCAGTGATGATATCGAACTTTTAATGAGCAGCCGTTTGGAAATGCTGCGCGTCGTAAACGATCTTTCTGACGATTACGTTTATTCGGATGAGATCATTCGTGAGAGCCGCGAATATTTTCTTCACGGTGACCAGCTGACCGTACTTGCACTGGATGGTGGCAAAGTTATCGGTTGCGCTTCTATGAGCTTTATGTGGATAATGCCGACCTTTTCGCATCCTACAGGCAGACGCGCGCACCTCATGAATGTTTACACCAAAAACGAATACCGACGTCAGGGCATCGCACGCAAGATGGTCGAGATGCTTATAGATGCGACATGGGCAAAAGGTGCGACCGAGATCAGCCTTGATGCAACTGTCATGGGAAGACCTCTTTATGAGAGCCTCGGATTTAAGAATTCAACCGAGTGCATGGTGCTTGCAAAATAAGTTTTCGGGATGAGTTATCAACGGTTGAAGAATGCGTTGATAACGTCGTAATCCATACACTCCGTGATGACTAAGAAACGGTTTGACGGATCGACATATACATAATGTGTCTCTCCATATGTCATGCCCTCACAGCCCGCATCCCGCATATAGACAATATCGATCGTATCGTCGTTGAAGTTAACTTCCGTACCGTCAACATTTGTATCTTTTTTCCAGGTTTCGAAACTGTCGAATCTGACGATCTCATATACGACTCCGTTATAAGATCCTGTGATGCAGATATCATCTTCTGAATCGATGCTGTCCAGGTTCTCTTCTGCATATGCTTTAAGAGAATCCTTATCTGATGCAGAAGGCGTACTGTCTTCAGTGATCCTGCGTGATGTCAGATCGTAGTAGTCGTAAGTGTAATTACGCACGGCATAATCAGAATTGAATTTACCAAATCCAAAAACATTGAAATATCTTAGTCCCGTATCCTCCAGAAATTTTTCGACGGTTACGCCTTCGGGAAGCATCTCATCTGTCATGCCGCATTCGCTTCTTAACATATCGGCATTGAGTATCTCTATTTCAGTACTGTCTGTAAGAGCGGTCTCACCGTCTGCAACGTCATTGGTATAAGAAATAATCTTACTCCAGTTAACAGGGAAACTTCCGTAACCATACTTCATTACTGCTTTTTCAAAACCTGTCTCATCGAAGTAATCCAGTCTTATCATGTATGCATCAGGATCGTTCGCGTCTCCGAAAACATCAGGGAGAGAATTGATCTCGTCTACAAGCTTCATCGCAGTCTCACCCTTGAATCTGGTGTAATCGATCTTAGGATTCCGGGTTCTTCCCCAATCATTCTTGATCGAGGCATAATTGACATTCTCCACATGGCCGGTCGCTGTAATGATCGACAGAGAATTGATGGCATCTTTCTTAACCAGATCCTGATCCGCGCAGCCTGCAAAACTAAAGATCATTGCTGCAAAAAGCAATATTGCCAATACTGTGGAAAACGTTCTCTTCATCTTCTGTTTCCCCTCTGACCTGAAGGTCTTTTTGTGGTCTTGATACCATAAAAACAGATATATAAAGAGAATTGTTGCAGTCTCGGATTAATGCACTATGATCGTAACATCGTAATAACCGGTTATGCCTGTCGGCAGTGTGTGTTTATACGGTTCATCGTTTTTGAGAGCTTTGTCTATCATAGGATCAATGTCGATATTGGAATCGCTAGTATGCGAAGTCAATGTGTGACTTCCGAGATAATAAGATCCTTTTTCTTCATCGGGGATATAATAATGAATTTCCACATCGGCCTTCATTCCGCTGGGATATGCATTATCCTTGTTTGCCTGTTTGAAGATATCCCTGAGTTCTTTCAGATATTCTTCTATTTCTTCGATCTCTTCATCTGTTGCTTCACTTGAAATATAAATATCGATTCTGTAATAGTAGACTTGCTGGTTTTTTGTTGTGATCTGTGTATAGACCTCATCGAAATCATGACTTTCAAGACTTTCCATCATCGCTTCGTAATAAGGACTCTCGTCACTGTTGATCTCAACTTTAGCTAATGAGTGATCTTCAACAGGAACAGGATTGTTTATCAGATAAGCAGCAGATATTATCGGGAAGACAATGACCGCACAGTCAACAATAATGTTTACCAGTGCCCAAACACTTCTGTGATTTATTATCTTTGCAACGATCGACAAAGCAAGGCTGACAAATACACCTAATGCAAGTGCAATGCAGACACCGATGACCTGAAATACCGCCGGTGCCATCGCGCCGAATCCGACCAGGAATATCATAAAGAACAGGAACGGAGCCGTAATAACACTGAGAATGGTCAGGATTGTCGATATGATGTTCAGAGCTTTAACTGATCTCGGCTTCTTTTCTGCAGTATTGATCACCTGAACATTCTGATAGACAGGATAATTCGGATCGTACTGATAGTACGGATTGTTGGGATCGTAATTATAGTTTGCATAATACGGATTGCCCTGATAATTCTGATTGTTCTGAAAGTTATTATTCTGCTGCATTAATTCGTCCTCTTATTCCGTAAGGGCCACTATGTTTTATTATACCAATTATCATGGTCGGTGATAAATCGCACTATTCAGCGTTATAATCTGTCGTATGAGTATCGAATTAAGACAGGCAAAAAGAGATGATATGCAGACGATCTGGCAGATGCAGGTCGAAGCATTCAAGGACCTTTTGGAGACCTATCAGGACTACGACTTAAGCCCTGCCGCAGAGGGCCCGGAAAAAGTCATGGCCAGATTCGAGCAGCCGTGGACAACATACTTCTTCATCGTTGCTGACGGCGTGAATGTTGGAGCCGTGCGTGTGGTGGATAAAAAGGACGGCTCGAGAAAGCGTATCTCACCTATTTTCGTGATGCCGGATAAAAGAGGACTCGGATATGCGCAAGCAGCCATCATTGAGATCGAGAAGATCTACGGTGCAGACAACTGGTGCCTCGACACGATACTTCAGGAGAAAGGCAATCTGCATCTTTACGAGAAGATGGGTTATCATCAGACCGGCCGTATCGAACACATAAACGAACGGATGGACATCGTATTTTACGAAAAGGACTAAAGCTATGAATTACAAAATAATCGATAAAGAAACATATTACCGCAAGGGCGTATACCGCCATTTTACAGAGGACTGCAAGTGCTCTGTTTCCATGACCGCACGAATCGACGTAACGGAACTCGTGAAGTATTCCAAAGAAACCGGCACCAAGTTCTACATCAACTTTCTCTACCTTCTCACCAAGGTGATCAATTCAAGAGACGATTACAGGATGCAGTATCTCTGGCAGACTGATGAGCTTATCTGCTACGACGTGGTCAATCCGACCCAGTATGTTTTCCATGAGGATACTGAGACCTGCACGCCTGTGTACACGACCTATTACGAGAACTACGAAGAGTTTTATAAGAATGCTATAAGCGATGTCGAGAATGCGAAAAACACACGCGAATACTTGCTCGACGCTGCAAATCATCCGAACTGGTTTGACGCATCTTACGTGTCATGGCTTTCTTACGATTCGCTCAATGTCGAGCTGCCTGACGGATACATCTACCTGCTGCCGATAATAAACTGGGGCAAGTACAGGGAGGAAAACGGGCGTCTCATGATGCCCCTCACCGTGCGCCTCAACCACGCGGTGGCAGACGGCTATCTCGTGGCTAACGTGTACTGTTTGCTCGATAAAGAAATCGCTTCATTTACCAAAGGAGAAAACAAATGAAATTACGTGCATATACAAGAGAAGACTCACCCATAATCGCAAGCTGGGTAAGAAACGAAAAAGAACTCTATCAGTGGTCAGCAGACATCTACGGCTTCTATCCGCTCCTCCCCTACAGCATCGACGACAACTACGTTGAAGCCATGAAGGGCGGCCGCTTCATTCCTCTCACCGGAATCGATGAAGAAGGAAAAGTTGTTGCGCACATCATTATCAGATATCCGAAAGAAAACGACGATTCATCAGTAAGACTCGGCTTCGTTATCGTTGATCCCGACATCAGAGGCAAGGGATACGGACGCGAGCTGATGCAGCTCGCAGTCCAGTATGTAAGAGATAATCTTACGGCAACGAGAGTTGACCTCGGCGTTTTCGAGAACAATCCCAAGGCTAAGAAATGTTATGAATCAGCAGGCTTTACTGACTTCGGCGAACACACTATAGACACACCCTTCGGTGAGTGGCGCTGCATAGACATGGAGCTTTATCTGTAAACCGCTTAGTGCAGGATTATCCGAGAAACTTCTTTACGATAGCTTCCCACTCTTCATAAGTTTTTGAACCGACGATCAGTTCCTCATTACCGTAGGCTCTCACAACATGGCCCTTGCTGTCGACAAATATTGTCGTGGGAACATAACCTGAATCAAACTGGTCAAACTCTGAAGTGTATAAAAGAATCGGGTAAGTCGTATTACAGTCCTTGAGGATCTGATCGACGTTGTATTCCATGGTGGTATCAGAATAAACGCCGATGATCTGGAAACCCTGATCCTTATAGTTCTCGTAAAGCTTTTCAAGGTCAGGCATCTCGCCTACACAGGGGCTGCACCAGGGCTCAAAGAAATTGATCATGGTGATCTCTGCATTAGCGAAAACACTTTCGTCCCATACGTTGCCGACTCTGTCAGTAGTGCTGAAAGTAAAGTCAGGTGTGAAGTCTGCACCTGTCTCAAAAGTGGTATTCGGAGCAGATGCCTGAGGGCGTGAATCTGTCTCAGAAGTCTCAGTTTCAACAACGGCTTCGACGCCTTCCCTCTTGGAGTCTTCGACTGTCTCGCGTCCGTCATCCCTGTGCTTACCTGATGTGCCGTCAGATTTGCTGCATGAAGCGATGCCGAATAACATCGACGTGCACAAAACTGCTGCAGCTATCTTCTTAAAATCTTTCATGGTTATTCTCCAATCCTAAAATCCTTGTGTCGGATTATATCACGGTGCGTTTTGATAAAGTTCGTCAAAACTGTGTTGTCTTAAACCAATAAAGCCCTCTGCAGGCTGTAATCCCTGTTGCGGTTCTTCACGCGGTATTCCTTGGGCGTCATGCCGCAGTCTTTTTTGAGCACGTTAGTAAAGTAACTCTGGCTTGGAAATGCCAGCGAGGCGGATATCTCTGCGATCGAATAATCCGAAGATGCAAGCATCGACTTTGCCGTCTCAAGTTTTTTATTCAGGATATATTCACTCACCGCATAGCCTGTTTCCTTCTTGAACAATCGCGAAAAGTAAGGCGCTGAAAGATTCGTTTCCGACGCGAGTGTTTCAAGCGTGATGCGTGTGTGAAGATGCTCGTAGATGTAGTTGATCGCTGCCGTAACCGCTTTTGAAGTTATCGCACTTCTTTGCAGAGCAAACATCTGCTTGGTGTAGTGCAGGCACATCTCGTTGTGTATCTCTGATATCTCTTCCGGCGTTGACGCTTCGTCTGCAAGGCGGATATAGTAGTCGCTCAAAGAATATGCCTCCGACTGCGAAAGACCGCCTGAGATGCAAAATCGGGCGACCAGCGCAGTCGTAATCGTCATGTGGTATTTGATGTTCTGAAGAGGGTTGTCGGATAAGATTCCGAGACCTGTCTTTTTATGGAAAGGTTCCGATAAAAGAGTTCTTACTTTGCGCAGATTTCCGGAACGGATCGTCTCATAGAAATCCATCTCGGGTGCGAGAGGCGCGTGGAAGAATTCGTATTCGCGGTGAAGGAACTCCTGGTAGGAAATCTTTTTGCGTGGTGCGGGCATATGAAAGCCTCCAAAGCGGATAAATCAAATATGCGTGAGAAACAAGGGCTTCACGAATTATTATAGCATGAAAACGCAAATATCGGTTATTAAAAAGCAATAACGCCACAAGGTGAATTTGTTATTTTGAGGGCAAAGGACATATAAACAAGGAGGCAGTTATGAAGAGCAAAAAGATCATCAGTTCGATCCTTGCACTTGCGATGATTCTTCCCATGGCCGCTTGCGCCCAAAAGAAGACTGAGACACCGCAGCTCGAAGGATACAATCTTCTCTGGAGCGACGAGTTCGACGGCAAGAAGATGGATGAAACTAAGTGGAATTACGAGCCGCATGAACCCGGCTGGACGAACAATGAGTTGCAGGAATACACAACTTCCACAGACAACGTTTTCGTGCGCGACGGCAAGCTTGTATTGAAGGCCATCAAGACCACAAAAGACGGTCAGGATTACTACACATCCGGTAAAGTTACAGGCCAGAACAAGACTGACTTTATGTACGGCAAGGTAGTTGTCTCCGCAAAGGTTCCTGAAGGACAGGGTCTGTGGCCCGCCATCTGGATGATGCCCAAGGATGAGTCCTACTACGGCCAGTGGCCCAAGTGCGGCGAGATAGACATCATGGAGTCACTCGGAAACGATACTTCAATCTCTTATTCAACAATTCACTATGGTGAGCCCCACGCCGAGCAGCAGGGCACCATCACAAAGACAGGCGACGAGAGCTTCTCTGCTAAATACCATGAATACTCTGTTGAGTGGGAACCCGGCGAGATGCGTTTCTACACCGATGACGAGCTCGTGCTCACAGTAAACGACTGGTTCACAGCTGTTGAAGGTGAGGATGACAAACCTTATCCGGCACCTTTCAACCAGCCTTTCTTCGTTCAGATGAACCTCGCAGTCGGCGGCAACTGGCCCGGCAACCCTGACGAGACAACTGATTTCAACAACGCAGAATTCGAGATCGATTACGTCCGCGTTTACCAGAAATCAGCTTACGACACCAATGTTACGAAGCCCGAAAAGGCTTTCCGCGACGCACTCCCTGACGGCAACTTCATCCGTAACGGAGACTTCTCAGTTGCAGAAGATCTGACAGACGACGTCGACTGGAAGTTCCTCCTTTTCTATGACGGCGTAGGCGAGGCTGAGATCAAGGACGGCGAGATGATCATCACGTCGACCAACTGCGGTACGGAAGAATATTCAGTCCAGCTTGTCCACCCTGACCTGCCGATGCGGAAAGGACACACGTACAAGATAACCTTCGACATACGAGCGGACGAGGCCAGAAAGTGTATTGTGTGCGTCTCGGCACCGAATGCCGGATGGATCAGGTACTTTCCTGATACCTCGATCGATCTGACGACCGAATGGCAGACATTCGAATTCACGTTCGACATGACCGAGAAGGACGACAATAACGGACGACTCGAGTTCAACATGGGTAAGCACGGCGACACTGCCACGATACACATTACGAACGTCAGAGTAGAAGAGATCTGATTTTACCCGCTTAGATCAAGAGTTATTTAGCCTGGGGCTGTCTCAATATGAGGCAGCCCTTGTTTTTGACTGATATTGCTGAAATTGCGTTTAGTGATACTAAACTCACAGTTTAGGCAAAATATACAATTCAACTATACATTGGCTTTTCTGTTTGTTAATTCTGTATATCCGATGATTATGGACAAAGATATTTGACAAGTCATAAAATCGAGTCGGAGTTTTTTTAAGGGAGGATTAACCTATGAAGAAAAAGATTATCGCATTAACATTAGCAGGACTGATCTGTTTAACAGCCTGCAGCAACTCAAATAAGACAGGCTCAGGTTCAGGTACGGATTCTGATTCCAAGGATACAAAGTCAGATCCTGTAGAAACAACAACAGAAGCAGTTTCCGAAGAAAGAGATACTGAAGCATTCATGAGACAGTCTCATTATCTTTTGGACACGATCGATGCTGATGAGATCAACATGTTCGTAGATGCTCTTTATGCAGGCGAACCTGCTGCCGGTGAAGACACAAACGTAATAGTTAACAGAGTAACCGACGCTCTTGATTTCAAAGGCAACGGATACGGTCTTTGGAGCAACGGCGGTGATATCTGCCTTGAACTCTGCAATACCAATGAGCAGGAAAAGGACGGTCCCTGGGTCGACGGCCGCGACAATGTCTGCAAGATCAACTGGAACGGATATAAGTTCAACGATTTCGATATCTTAAAAGATGAGATCCCTGTAGTTGTCGGAAATTCTGAATCTTATGTCAATCCTAAAACACCGGGAAGCTGTACAGTTGAATTCCATATTTTCGATGAAGGCAGAGCCAATGAAGTATATAAGATCCTTGCAGACCGCATGGACGGCGATTATGCCGGTGTAACCCGTGAAGAGGGCAAAGAGGGTGCGTGGAAAACATATACCGCATATGAACTTGGTGCAGACGGAAAGAAGATCAGATATGCCGAGATCATCATCGGATACGATGAAAAGATCGAAGGTTATATTATTCAGTATCAGGTACGTTTCGAGCCCCTTGAAGGATCTGAAACTGCAGAAACAACAGTAGCTGAAGCTTCTGAAACAACTGTTGCGGCAGATGAGACAATTGCAGAAGCAACTGAAACATCTCAGAAAGCTGACGAGACCTGAAAGCCGTTTCTTATAACGCAATAACACAAGGAGGATGTCTATAACGGCATCCTCTTTTTTGTGCGGACTTTCCGAATAAATACACAAGGATCAAATACTTTGCAACAATAAAGACAAGTTATCTGTAAATATGGTATCTGACTGAAATTGTCGAAACGCAAAAGCGGAGGAACATATATGAAGATAAAGGCAGCAGCGATGCTTATGACACTGATACTGGCAG
>JAEIGA010002456.1_pt1 | contig 29595 bp, 25 predicted proteins | sample 9270691 | NCBI WGS metagenome assembly JAEIGA01 (sample SAMN17057246, study PRJNA624740) | gut metagenome | biome: biome; isolation source: fecal sample | host: Bos grunniens | place: China: Xizang | collected 2019
GTTTACTGTAACTGATGGTACAACAAGTACTGATAAGAATGTTGGTGCTTCTACTTTCGTATATCCTTATTATTGGGGTGTATGTGCAGAAGATGCTACTATTGATGAAGCACTTGTTGAAGGCCTTACTAAGAGTGTTAGTGGTAAGGGTGCTAAGACTGATATTTCCTTTACTTGTGCAAACCAGAAGATAGTTTTTGCGTATCCTAAGGCTCACGGTGTTCTTAAGAGTATTATTGACCCTAATAATTTCGAGACAATTGATGGCTATGTTCGCAGTGAAGTCTCTATCACAGGTCTTGATGGAAGCACTCAAGCTTATTATGTATATGTCCTCAAAGATGCATGTACTGTAAGTGGTTTCAAAGTTGACTTTAAGTATTAATTAGAAGGAGATATAGATAATGGCTATTAATTATGATTTAATAAATTCAGGTGCAACTACCTTAAGTGGTTCATTTAACTTATATAGTATAAACCCTCTTGATTCTAGATTAGTTATTCCAGCACTTGATGGTCTTCAGACTCTTATTGATAATAAAGCTGCCTATGAAGGTATGATTGCATATATTACTAGTGAGAAGAAGCATTATGAAGTTAAGACTATCGATGGAGTTCTCTCCTACAGACAGTTTGGTCTTACTAATGATGAACTTAACGAACTTATCAGTAATGCAACTACTGCAGCAATGGAGTTCAAAGGAGTAACTGCTACTCTTCCTGAAAATCCTGCTAAGGGTGATATGTATAAAGTTTCTGGAGAAACTATTAATATCACTATTGATGGTGTAGCTGCTAAAGCGGGTGACTCTATTGTTTACAATGGAGAAGAATGGTTCCTCATTCCTTCTGGTGATGATATCGAAGATACTTGGAGACCTGTTGCAGGTGTAGCTAATGATGCTACTCTTACTTTTGAAGCTGGTGATAAACTTGATGTTGCAGTTGCAAGTACTGGTAATGTTAAGTATAGTCACGAAGCTATTGCAGCTCCTGAACTTCTTGCAGAAAATGAGCAGACTAGAACTTACATTACTTCAGTAGAGACTGATGGCTTTGGTCACATTACTGGTTATAAGACTGCTACTGAGAATGTAGAAGATACAAATACCACTTATGAATTTGAATGTGCTGCTGAGCATTCAAATGTTTACTTCACAGTAAAAGAGAAGAATGGTGAAGAAACAGTAGAACATACTGTATGCGTTGATGCTTATAATAAGAATGAGACTGATGACCAAATAAAGAAAGCTGTTGAAGGTCTTGATGTAGATGATATTACTGGCTTTGGTGCTGGTAAAACTCTTGCAACTCTTACTGAAACTGATGGTAAGATTGCTGCTACCTTCCAGGATATTGCTATTACCGAATCTCAGATCACTGACTTAGGTGATTATAAGACTGTTCAGCAAGTTATTGAAGCAGTAGCAACTGATACAAATGAATTTATTGACACAGTTGCTCAGGACGAGAATGGTGTTGTTACTATTACCACTAAGAGCGTTGATTTTACAGAAGTCAATGATAAGATTGACTTAAAGCTTGATGCAGGTGATTGGACAAACAAGGATAATGTATTATCTCTCGATTACAAAGAAACTCAGGGTGAATCTATAAAAATTAAGGCTTCCAGTATCACATTTGAAGGTGAAGATATAGATCTCGAGGAGAATATTGGATACTCATATTCAACAGTTTACGGTGATCGTACCATTAGTCACACGCCAAGAAAAACTGATGATGGTGGAGATACTTTCACTTACAACTTCCCTAATGCATCTGGTACAATAGCACTTACTTCCGATGTAAAGGCAGTTGAAGATAAAGTTGATGCTATTAATGTTGGTGTAACTTCTATAACAGCAGGTAATGAGGATATAGTTGTAGAACCTAAGACCGGTGATGTTACTATTAGCCACAAGGATTATGGTACAGGCACTCTTACTAAAGATCCTTCTGCTCTCGAAACCGGTGATGCTTATGTATTTACTAGCCTTGAGCTCAATAATGGTCACGTAACCGGTGGCGAAATGAAGAGCCTCAGTGATATGCTCGCAGGTATGACCTTTGTATTTGATGGCGGTACATCTGCAAATTAATTAACTAAAATTGTATAAATAAACAATGAGGATGGGATTAAGTTCTCATCCTCATTTTTACAGTAGATCTGGAATGATGATTTACTTAATAACTCCAAATAATTTTTGGAAATGATAAAATTGAAATGGAGAACTTAAAAATGACAGAAAATTTAGTGACCGTTAAAGGTCGACAAGTCCAGAAGCATGATATTGAAGCTAACTGGATTAAAGCAGGTAATGCTGAAAAACCTTTTATTCCTTTAAAAGGAGAAATTATTATCTATGATGGTGAAATAGATAATGAAGGAAATGTCCTAGAATTACCAGAAGGACGTAATAATGCTTATAAACATACTCGTCAGAAAATTGGTGATGGAATACATAATGTAAATGAATTGCCTTTTGTTACAATAGGTAGAGGCGACTCTGATGGATCTATTACGCAAGAAAGTGATGATAATCTATTTAGAAATTATTCTTATGCCATTGCAGGTTCATCATTAGGTTATAATACTATATCAGGTTCTAAAGGATATAGAATATCAGCATTTACTCCTGGTGAACAAGATGATGCTGGTAATTATATCAATGGTACTTATACTTTAGTTCTTGATGAAGGCGAAGTTATTCCTCAAGAAATCATAAATACTCCTTATTGTATTTATTTAAAGCAGAGTAAAGATAATGTAGGCACTATCTCATCTATTAATGGAAATATAATTACAGTTAATGGTTTCCTATATCCTGCTAACTGGGATGAAGGAAAGTGGGAAAAGCTTAACGAGGATGGAACTAAAGCTAAAGATGAAAATGGTAATCAAATATATCTAACGGGAGAAGAGTGGGAAGCTGCAAAAGCTGAGGCGTATGCTTCTTCTTATATTATATTTGAAGGTCTTCCAACTATCGGTAATATTAATGTAGGAACCGGAGCTCATGCTGAAGGTTGGGGAAATATAGCTACTCAGATAGGTTCTCATGCAGAGGGAGCTGAATCTAAAGCATTAGGTAAATATTCTCATGCTGAAGGAAATGGTTCAGTCGCATATTATTCCGCTCATAGTGAAGGTAAATATGCAGAAGCTATTGGATATCATTCACATGCTGAGGGTTATCAAACTAAAGCAGAAGGTATGGATTCACATGCTGAAGGTAGAACCACGAAAGCAATTGGTCAAGATTCTCATGCAGAAGGTAGAACAACAATTGCTGAAGGACTTAATTCTCATGCGGAAGGTCAAAATACTTTAGCTCAAGGTCAATCTTCTCATGCTGAAGGTGGAACTACAAAAGCAATCGGTATCTATTCTCATGCTGAAGGATTTGAAACAGAAGCTTCAAATTCTTATAATCACGCAGAAGGATTGAGAACAAAAGCTACAGCAGCGGCTGCTCATGCAGAAGGGGGTAACTCTCAAGCAACTGGTATGAGATCTCATGCAGAAGGTCTTAATACAATAGCGTCAGGAGCAAATTCACATACAGAAGGTAGCAGTACAAAAGCTTCTTCGGATAATGCACATGCTGAGGGCTCTAATACAAATGCTTCTGGTGGAAATGCTCATGCTGAAGGATCTAGCACTGTTGCATCAGGAGGAAACTCTCATGCAGAAGGTGGTGGAACTAAGGCAGTAGGAAACAATTCTCATGCTGAAGGTCAGAGTAGTATTGCTTATGGTAATTATTCTCATGCAGGAGGAATGAATTCAACTACAGGTATTCTGAACGAAGACGGAACAGTAGTAACCAATTCAGGCGCTTATGCTTTCTCCCATGGATATCAAACAGCAGCTAAAGGAAGAGGTTCAGTAGCACTAGGTCGTGATACGATAGCTACGGAAGAATTCCAAACAGTTGTAGGTTCATTCAATGATCCTACTGCGAAAGATGCTAGATTTGTTGTTGGAACAGGTGATAAAGCTAGTAACCTAAAAAATGGGTTTATTGTATACAAAGATGGTCGAGCGGCTGTACTAGCGGATCCTAAAAATCCTTTAGATGTAGCTACTAAACAATATGTTGATAACAATATTCATGAAGAGTTTATTGCTTTTATTGATATCTACGCAGAAACTACTCAAGAAGAGATTCAAGAAGCTCTTGATGCTGTATATGGTACAGCTATTTTAGCTATCAAAGAAGAAGCATGGCCATCCTTCTATTTAACACTTTCAAAAAATATTAAAGAGCTTTATATTAATAATGATGGTTGGGGCGGAATGCTTGATATCACTGGTTCAGGAAAATATAGTGATACTATAATATTCGCAGATCAAGCAGGATTAACTGAATTGTACATAAGCGATGTAAGTGCAGTGTACAACTCTGATCCAATGTTTGGTACTTACAACAGCTGCAAAACTGTTGTAAATTGTTCTGGTGCTTCTTTTATTAATTGTGATTATCTTTATAATATCTATCTATATGAAGATCATCCAGATCATCGTTCATATTCTATTTCAAACGCTTTAAATGTTTCAAAGATATCTACAAATACATCAGACTCTGGGGATTCTATTTCAATTTCTAACTGTGTTGAAATTGATGGATTATCAATTGATGCATATCCTTTAGATGGAGGGGAAACTCATTCCTGCACTTTTTATAAGTGCAACTCTATTAAAAATGTATCAATAACTGATCCTGAAAATATTACAGATGAAGATATAAAATTGGAGTACAATGATTGTAATTTTATTGATCCATTAAGTGTTTATAAAGCCCCTAATCACATTAATCTTAAAGAAGAAGAAGATTTCACAGCCATTATAGATGTCACCTCTGATATGACTATTGAAGATATTCAATATCTTATTGATGGTGTAAAAGGAACCTTGGTTCTTAATTTTATTGATTACCTGGATATATGGGAAGAAACCCTGAATTTTTCATATGATATCAACGAATTATATATAACAGGTTTATGTCCTGGTATTACACTTCAAGGTTATTCCTCTAGGGGTCATCAAAATATTTTCTGCCAAAATAGTATCGTGGAAAATGCTACAATTAAATACTTTGGTAAAGTGTATAATGCTTGGCCTGCTGGATATATCCAATATTGTGGAAATATTTATGATAGTTATGCTCAATATGAAATATCCGATTGTGATCAATTAATACGCTCTGGAGCTAGCGCAGGGGCAGGAGGACAAGGATATACACGAATTACCAGCTGCAATTCATTGATAGATTGTTTTACTGACCTGTACTCTATGATAAACTATAATCTAGTTGTTTCAAATTGTGGTCGTGTAGACAATTTTAGAATTTCCAGTGATTCATATCATGAAGAAGGCGAAGAGTGGTATGTCCATTTTAATGATTGTAATTTTGTATCAAATGTATATTTAACTAGTGATTCAGATACTAATTTTGATATTCAATATAATAATTGTAACCAAATTCATAATTGCTATGGATATACTGAAGAATCAGTAACTCAAGATGATTTATCCGAATTAAATACTTCGCTTACTGCGAAAATCAATGAAGCAAAAAATGCATGCTCACCTAAAAATCAGAGCACAGCTATTATATTAAACGCCTCTGAAGGTCAGCAACTTTCTGCAGGTTGGTATAATATAGCAACGTTACCTAGATCTTCTAGTTCTTTATTATTACATGTACGCTATGGTGCTACAGGAGGTCGTTGGAGCAGTTTCTTACTTTCTATTGAGATGACTTATACTGCAGGTGCTTGCGGAAGCGTTCCTAGTATAAAAGTCTTAAATTGCTCACATCGTACTGGAAATTCAAGTAATATGAATTCAGGTAATTATGCATGTACAAAAGCAAGAGTAAGGTACGACAATAATACATCTAAAATATCTAATAATGCATATTTAGATCTATATCTACCTTATACAAATGCTCTCAAAGCAGATGGTACTATCAATGGAAATGTATCACTATTTGCAAAAGTTTTAAGTAATACTGATGAGATTGATCATGCTACTGGAAAATGTACTTTAGCAACTTCATTTAATGCTGCTGAAGTTGCTTCAAATGAATGGAGTAAGGAAATCTTGATAGACACGCCTAAAGATCAATTAATTGTAAGTGAATTACCTGCTGATCCAGATACAAATACTATTTATTTTATTGTATAAATATAATATAAGAAAATCTTAAAGAGAGTGATTATCACTCTCTTTAAGATATTAAGGAGAATAAATTAATGGCAAATAATCAATTTTTAGATGCAAATGGATTAAATTATTATAATCAGCAAAAACAAGATAAGCTACCTATAAATGATGGAAGCTCTTCTCATAGAGTATGGGTTGCTACTCCTATGGGCCGCAAAGATGCTAACGGTAATAAAGTTGTAGGTGTTAAAATAACCACAGCTAAATATAATGAGTTAATTGAAGCAGGTTTTATTGAAGGAACAGACGTATTAAATGTTGATGGCACATATTATTGGATAAATCCTTATTACTTCAAACGTATCAATGGATATAATGGAACTAATAATACATCTTCAAATGGCAACACTGGTATCATAACATACTCTAACAGGCAACAAAAGTTGGATTCAGGAATTATCGGAGATGGTGGCTATGATAATTATATTGAGCACGAAGAGCCTACTACTTTCTCTATAATGTGTAGAGATGATTATGGACGTGCAGTGGTAGAGGACGGAGTACAGCCCTATCACGTAATTAATAAGAAACAACTTGATAAACAAGAAGCTGACATCCTTTCAGCATGTGCTCCAAGAAACAATTCACGAATAAGTAAATTCACTGAAGGTACCGGATGGTACCGAGTTGCAATGTTAAACGCAAGTCAGGCAAGTTCTAATATAATTCAACTTAAAGTAAAGGGTAGTAATGGTTATTGGACCTCTTGTACTCTATGCCTAGAGTCAAATTACAGTATAGCAGACACTTCCTCTGCTAAATTTAAGCCAACTATAACAATACTCAGTTGCAATCATAGAGGTTCTACAGTAGCATCCAAAGCTCGAATTTATCACCATAAAACAAGTTATAATCAAAAAGCATATCTTGATATCTACTGTAACAAGGCGTCTGAAATTTATATTGATATATTAAACAATAACAATAATAACAGTAATTGGCAACCTCAAGCATTAACTACAGCAACAGATATATCCGACTACACAAGCACTGAAACTAAAATCAATAAATACGAGCATGTGGTTATCGAAGGTACAGATAATTTGAACACTGATGCTTTTGAGTCAAATACTATCTATTATGTAATTTAAGGAGGTATCAACTCTTATGTCAATAATGATAGGAAATAAGTCTGTAAAGGGATTATATATTGGATCTAATCCTGTTAAAGCTGTTTATAAAGGTAGTCAGTTAATATGGTCTTTGGAGCCCGAAATACCTTCACAATATCACACAGTAACCGTACAATTAGAAACCTTTGGAGATTATCCTAATGACGACTTTAGTAGCTGGTATGCATCTATATTATGGACACCTGATCAAGATGAAGAAACTTTATGTGAATTTGATTATAAAGATTCAGTAACCACTAATACATATAGTATAATAGATGGTGCTAGCTTAACAATACAAGGATCTTGTGATGGAGACTATGCAGACGTTGCATGCTCATTTGACGGTAAGACATGGTTTAATATTTCAAATAATAGTAAAGAGATTACAATAGATAAAGACACTACTATCTACATCAAAGCTGGATTTAATTATGTAGTTCCTAGAGCTTTTAATCTTGAAATAATGTGCGATGAATTAAGTTTCGACCATGAACCTCAAACATTTGCTTACATAGATATAAATATTTATGGAGAAAATGACTTGATAGAGTCTGTCAGACTTGATTATTTTGCTGGTGAGCGAAATTATGGTGCAACTTATGATATAGAACCAGTCAATGTTCAAGCTATTGTTACTTATGATGCATTCATCAGTGATAGTAATATGAGTGAAGAAGAGCAATTCTTCTTAACATCAAACTTAAAAGCACCTGAGATTAGTGACGATGGTCAGTATTACTACACCTGTTATTTAATTCAAGAATAAAAAATATTTTGTTTTAAAAATTAGCGCTGTTTACAAAAATAAACAGCGCTAAATTATTATGAGCGAACATCAATGAGCAGATTGATTGTTTCGCGGATAAAATTTGTGTAAAATACTTACTGGATAATGATAATCCTTTTTATGAAAAACTTTGTGAGTAAATATTGAGCAGAATATTAACTTCAACAAACAAAATAAATTAAAAGAAAAGGATTATAAAAATATGGCAATCGTACATGACGAACACACTAACTATGCATCTAATGGTAAGGCTAATGCAGCTCTTACTACCGGTATAATTGGAACCTCTGGTTTCGGATTAAGTCTTCTTAACTCTATGGGTGGCCTTGGTGGCTTATTCGGAGGCGGCAAACCTTGCTGCAGTGAAGATCATATGATAAACAGATATGAAGCAGCTCAGGCTGCTCGTATAGCAGAGCTTGAAACTGAAGTAAAGCTTCGCGACGCTAACACTTATGCTGATCAGAAGACACTTGAACTTTACAAGTACTTCGATGGTGAAAACAAAGAAATAAGAGCTACCATCTGTGAGATGAAAGCTCAGCAAGGCGTTATTAACGCTAACTTAACAACTGGACTTGATGTTCTCAAGTCTCAGGTAGCTAGCACTCAAGCTGTTGTAAATAGCATTACTAGAACAGCAGTTCCTTCAAGTGCTATCTGTAACTTCTGTAGCTGCAATTCATGCTGCGGAAATAATATCTGATTTTTAAATTCAGATTTCATAAAGTAGTAAATAATTAAGGATTACTTATCCAGTAAGTGGTACAAATGGGGTAGTAGTTCTACCCCATTATTTATTAAAAATGAAATGAAAGGATTTAAAAATCAATGTCAAAATACAAATTAATTCAATTAACAAATACAAATATCCCTGCGGTAGAGGCAAATGCTTATTTACCTCTTGGCTTAGTAACTCGAAGATATAACACTCCTGTAGCAGATTGTAGTACTTTTGTAATAGGATCTAGCTCTAGTGATACTATAACTATTACAGAGCCTGGTTACTATAAAGTAACTTACAATGCTACAATGACAGCAGCAGCTGCCGGTAATGTCAGCGTATCTTTGATTAGTAATCAGAGTTCTGTATTTACTGTTTCAGAAGAAGCTACTGCTGCTGAAGATATTGTTAATATAACACTTATTTATGTGATCAGAGTGTGCCCTAATTGTTGCTCCAGTCCTACAAATTGCCCTGTAAGTATTCAATTACAGCTTGGTGATGTAGCTCTTGGAACTACTCCTAGTGCATCTACCTCTAATCTTGTAATCGAAAAAGTTGGTTAATAAGATAGGAGGATTTCAGTAATGGTACATAAAACAAGTGTTATTCCAGGCTTATCTAATTTCCTAGATACAGCTGTACTATCTCATTATGCTCCTACTTCTATGAAGCGTATTATTGCTGCAGGTGCTATTGCACTTTATCTAAAGCATAATACTGATATAGTAGACGTGATCATTAGTAATCCAATGTTTGAAGGCCTTGGTGTTTCAACAAAAGATGGAATGATTGATTTAGACGTATTAAGAGATGTTTATAAAAATGAAGTTAATAAAGCAGGTTTCTTACGTATTCACTTCCCTGTGTTAGGAAATGTAGATTTTACTAGTGATGATGTTGATACTTTATATAAATGTATCACTGCTGTAAATTCTCCTACTTAATATAGGAGTATCTAAAATGTTAAAACCGGAAATTGTATTAAAAATGAAAGAGCAGTTCAAAGCTGAAACAATGGCGTATGCTGCTTATGATGTAATCAAAGATAGCATCGAAGACAGTTATTTGAAAGAAGCTCTTGAAGAGATTATGTATGATGAATATCTTCATGCAAAATTTCTCCGTAGTTACATGATGGAGTGTGGAGTATATGATCCTGCACAACATCCCGACTGCGAAAAAGCATTCAATAAAATGATAGAAGATTAAATAAATGAAAAATAAGGATATGGTTCTAGCGATATAATCATATCCTTATTTTATGAAAATTAATTATTGTATATAAATATATAGTCAGATAATAGGAGTTTTTATTTTGGTAGAAGACTAACTATTGAATACTCCTTAATGCGAAATAATTACAATAAAAACATTTAAGGAGAATTTATGTAAAATGGATTTCATTCGAGCGTTAGAAGGTTGGGGAGTTCCTGTAGCCATTTTGATGGTAATAGCAGGAATAGTTGTACTCGGATTAGTAGTTGAGGCAATTACTAAAATATTTGGAAAACGAGTCCCTGTATTAAAATTTATTGCTTGGCCATTTAAAAAATGGAATGAAAGTAGACGAAAGAAAGCAAAATTATTTGAAGATCTGCAAGCAAGTTTAAATCAACTTAACAATAGAGGTTGTCAAGAAGAGCAAAAATCAGTTTGTGAAGAAAATGATAAAAAGTTAGATGATTCTGAATTAAGAGTCTTCCTTGAAGAACTTAGAGCTCATTATACTACAGAAAATATTGCAGATAGAGATCGCTGGATGTTAGATGTTAATACTACAATGAACTGGTGTAGAGAAAAAGCTAAAGGCTATGATGCATCTGTACAAGAATTGAAAGAACTTACTAAAGTTGTTAAAGAGCAACAGAATGCTCTTGAATTAAATAATAAGATGACTTCAGAATTGTATAAGCAAGCAACAAGAACACAGATTCTTGATTTTTCCCATAAACTAGTAAATGCTCGTAAAGCTGAAAAACCAGTTATATTCTCTAGAGAAGAATTTAGAAAAATTCGTAAGAGCTATAAAGCATATGAAGTATTCTTAGAAAATTATGGTGGCACAAATGGTGAAGTTGATGATGCTATGGAAATCATCAAAGATGCAGAAGCAGGCAAACTTCCTAATATAGAATTCTTAGAAGATTTGAGAGATTAATATAATGCCTTATTTAGATAAAGAAGAAAGATTTTATGATTATCATACTTCTGATATAGAAGGAAATAATATATTTGATATTCATAAAGCAAGTAATTCAGATGCTCAACAATTACTAGATGGTTCAAAGTACTGGAGAGATGAAAAGAATACTTATAGCGAAATTGTTGAGATGACTCCTTATGAATATTTTGAAGCTTGTGCTAGAGATTGTTTTAATGAATCTACAGATCAGCTCATAAAATCCAGGAGAATGGATAAAAATACTTTAGAACACCTTAAACAAGTACTTCAGATATATAAGAAAAAATTTCCTATTCCTTATATAGACTATGCAACTCAATATAATGCACAACAAGAAGGTTTGCATAGAATGATGGTAGCAGGAGATTTATATGGATGGGATACAAAGTTTCCTGTTCAAATAATTAAATATGTAGATGAAGAAAAAGCAAAAAAAGCTCATGAATGGAAGCATATTAGAGAGATAGAGAGATATTTACAACTAGCAGTAGAAAGAGCATTAAGATATAAATATTATAATATTAATGAATTAAAAGATCAACTAAGATCGGAGTTTGAGACTGAGGTTCGATACTTAGATGAGTTTGAAGATAGAGATTTTAAACTCGATATTGAAGAAGTCGATAAGGAAACTTTAATAGCTACTATAGATGATAAATATAAATGGGAGTTTCCTGCGGATAATGTCCAATATCTAGATGCTTCTGATAAAGAGGATATTGATTTAGAAGATATTGATTTCGATGACCTGAGTGATTGGATGAAAGATCTTCTAGCAGACCTTGAAAATGAAAAAAAGAAACTAACAGAGCATATTGTTCGCACTGCAGAATTTTTAGTATCAAATGAGCTTCTAGATCAAATAAAAGAAAAGTTTGGAGTAGAGTACTACAAAAAGCCTTTATGTAAAGAAGTTTGTGAATTTGTTAAGTCTCTTTGTCCTGAATGCAAATTACTAGATTTTGCAGTAGGAGTTTGGAAATATAGTAACTATGAATTAGAGCCTATTTCTACAAAAGGTCATTGCGTAATTCAATATCAAGATAAAGTGTATGATTATACAAGTGATCAATATACAGGATACGGAATTAGTAAAGCTGACTCTCAACCAAGAATATTAAAATATAATAAATCTGCATCTGAAGCTTTTGGCGGTGATGTCTTCATGGATAGAGACTACGTAATATCTGTTTACTAAGGAGTAAGAATAAATGAAAATCAATACTATTAGATTAAGATTAATACTTGGATGCTTAGCGATAGCTCTTCCTGTAATTGTGTCTATATTAGCAGTAGTATTTAATTATATTCCTGGTCATATAATCCCTGAATCTATTTCAGCGACTTACTATATGGCACCTTGCATTACTCCTTTTATGATAATACTTGGAGCCGCAGGAATCCTTTTAATATCTTATCAAGGATACGATAAACAGGATGATATAGTTTGTACTATAGCAGGTATATTTGGATTAGGAATTTGCTTCTTCCCTACATATACTGAATTGTTTGAGCGTGTTGGAACATTCCAATTACCTGTAAGTATTAGCAGTACAATTCATAATATATGTGCAGTTGTATTTTTTGCATTACTTTCTTATAATTCATTTTTCTTATTTACTAAAGGTTCTGAAAATCCTACAGACAATAAAAAGAAAAGAAACATTATTTATAGAATTTGTGGTATAGGGATGATTGCATCGTTTATACTACTTCCTATTTTTAATATATTTGATGTTTATGGTGGAACATGGATAGTAGAATTAATAGCTTTATTCTTTTTTGGAATAAGCTGGTTAACAAAATGTGATATATTCCCATTCTTATTCTGCGATACTCCATATAAAGATTAAAAATAAAATACAAGTGAGACTGAGTAGACTATGACTAACAGTAATAACTTAAATCTATTACATTTAGAAGGGCTTACTCCACAAGAAAAAGAGTATGCCCTTAAAATTTTATCTGAATTAAGTAATAATCGGACTGATACTTATTCAGACTTATTATATGCAGATTATAAAGAAATTCCTGTTGACATAGAGACTTTCTTGACTGATAATAATTATTTAGGACAGGCTTGGAAGGATGCGGGAGGTAAATTAAAACTTTATGATTTCTGGTTAGATAGATTAAAAGAATTATTTCCGAATAATATTGATACAGCTTATAACACATTACTTGAATCAGGTGCTCGTGGATTAGGTAAATCAGAAATTGCATGTGGTTGTGTTGGTACATATTTGATGTATAGAGTAATGTGCTTGAAAAATCCGCTTGAGTATTTTCATCTAAAGCAAACTGAAAAAATATGTTTTGCTTTTATGAATATAAAACTTGCTCTAGCAGAAGAAATTGCAATAAGTAAATTCCAGAAAACGATTCAAATGTCGCCATGGTTTATGAGTAAAGGAACAATGACATCTTACCACAATAAACCTTATTGGAATCCTCCAGATCCTATAAAGATTATAATCGGATCACAATCCGATGATGTCATAGGCCAGCCGATATATTATTCATTCTTTGATGAAATATCTTTCATTAAAAATCAAGATATTGATAAACAAAAAGCTAAAGCTAAAGATATGATAGATACAGCAATAGGTGGTATGTTTACTCGTTTTATTCATAACGGTAAAAATCCTACTATGCTAGTAGTTGCGTCTTCAAAAAGAAGTGAACAATCCTTCATGGAAGAGTATATAAAAACTCTTTCGAAAACTGAAGGAAATAGTACTATGGTTATTGATAAACCAGTTTGGGAAGTTAAACCAAAAGGTACTTATAGTGATGAAACATTCTTAGTAGGTCTAGGTAATAAATATCTTGAAAGTATAGTTATTCCAGACGATGAATATGATAACATTCAAGCTTATAAAGATAGAGGTTATCAGATACTTGAGGTTCCAGTTGATTTTAAATCTAAATTCTTAGAAGACATAGAGCGTAATCTTTGCGACTTCGCTGGTATATCTAGTAGTTCAGCAAGTAAATATATTTCTGCAGCTGCAGTGTTAGCTAATATTCATGATGATTATAAGAATCCATTCCCTGATATATTAGAAATAGGAAATGCTCCTGATGATACTGCTCAATACTATAATTTTTTCAATCTGGATAATATTCCTAAAGATTTACTATATAAACCATTGTATATACATTTAGATATGTCAGTCACAGGAGATATGACAGGTATTGCAGGAGTTTGGATAACTGGTAAAAAAGTTAGTACTGATCCAAATTTACAAGATAAAGATCTTCAGTTCCGATTAGCTTTTAGTGTAAGTATTAAAGCACCAAAGGGTCGTCAAATATCTTTTGAGAAGAATCGTAATTTTATTAGATGGTTGAAGTCACAAGGATTTAAGATATCCGGAATAACAAGTGATACCTATCAATCTGTTGATACTGGTCAGCAACTTACAGCAGAAGGATTTAACTATAAAGTTCTCTCAGTAGACAGAGTAGATAACAATGTATGTATTCCTTATCAATATCTAAGGAGTACTATCTACGAAAAACGTATTGATATGTATAAATCCGATAGATTATTTGATGAGGCTATAAGTGTTGAAAGAAATAATAATAACGGAAAAGTAGATCACCCACCAAATGGTCACAAAGACGTACTTGATGCTGTTGCAGGAGCAACTTATAATGCATCAAGGAATGCTGAACAGTACGCATTTGATTACGGAGAAGATCTTGATATAACTAATAATCTTAATACAGATTCAGGAATGAATAATCAACAACAAATGATTATTGATTTTGAAGCAGAGATGATGAAATTATTAGATCCTGTAAATCAAACATATAAGAAAGAATCACAAAATACTAATACACAACAAGGTAATCAAAATAATGTGCCTATAAATGCATATTTATATGATGGTATAGTTGTTTTTTAGAGGTAATAAATGGATAGAGAACAAATTAAAGATGTAGCTTTTGAACAAGCAGAAGACTTGTACAATAAACAAATTCAAGCAGTTCCTCGCCCAGAAAAAGAAATTGGTATTGATCTAAGTGATAGTGTATTACTTAATATCATTAATTCTCAAGATCAAGGAATTAGTTCTCAATTTGATGTAGCTGCTTTACAAAATTTTACAAATATCTCAAGAAATAGAAATCAGTTTTATGATACTTTAGATTATATGGCTCAAGATTCTATCATATCTGCTATTCTTGAAACTTACACAGAAGATGCTACAGAGTCAAATGATACTGGAGATATTGTATGGGTAGAATCTGCTGATGCTAACGCAGTTAAATTTATAAAATATCTTCTTGATGCATTGTGTATAAATAAAAACATATATGATTGGACTCATAGTTTATGTAAATATGGAGATCTATATGTCCGTCTATATAGAGAGTCTGAGTATGACGCTTTCTTATTTGATAATAAGAAACAAGATATTAAAACTGAAGTGTCTATAGATAATAATGGACAAGTTACTACAACTCAAAAAGAGAAGAAATCTCTTAACGAAGATGTTAATATCAGAGCGTACAAAGATAATGACCATTATGTACATTATGCAGAAAAAGTAGATAATCCTGCTCAAATGTTTGAGCTTACAAAATTTGGAAAAACTGCTGCATACATAAAAACGGATGTTCAAGCAAATACTGATCAAGCTGATGATGTTTCAACTATGTCAACATTCTTAAATAGATATAGATTCAATAAAAATGATGTAGATCTTTATCAGCCTACTGAATTTGTACATGCATCACTTCAAGATAATACAACCCGTACTAGTGAAGAAGTTCAGTTATTTATAACTAATGATGATAAGTCAGAAACTAATATGACTTACAAGGTAAAAAGAGGTCAATCATTACTTCAAGGTTCATATAAAGTATGGCGTCAGTTACAACTTCTTGAAACATCTGTTCTATTAAATAGACTTACTCAATCTTCTATCATTCGTACAATCGGAGTAGAAGTTGGTGATATGCCTAAAGAACAAGTAGGACCGCATCTTGCAGGTATAAAGCAAATGATTGAGCAGAAATCAGCATTCGATGTTGGAAGCTCAATGAATGAATATAGTAACCCTGGGCCTATAATAAACAATATATATGTTCCTACTAGAGAAGGAAAAGGAGCTATTACAGCTTCTCAGATTGGTGGAGATGTAGATGTAAAGAGCTTAGCGGACTTAGGTTATTATCAAGATAAGTTATTTGGTTCAGCAAGAGTTCCTAAACAGTACTTTGGTGTTACTGATGATAATGCCGGATTCAGTGGAGGTCAATCACTTAGTATTATATCTTCAAGATATGCTAAAATGATTAAGCGTATTCAAAGTACTATGTGTCAGATGATTACTGACATGATAAATCTCATTCTCCTAGACACTCAGAACGAGCAGTATATAAATAATTTTGTTATCAAGATGTTGCCTCCTACTACTCAGGAAGAAATTGATAGAAGAGATAATGTAAGTAGTAAGATAGGTCTTGTTAGAGATATAATGGATACTTTAGCTGACATTGAAAATCCTATTACTAAACTTACTATTCTTAAAACATTGTTAAGTAATACTATAACAGATTCAGATGTAATTCAATTAATTGAGGAAGAAATAGAAGCAATGCAAGCCCAAATTGATTCTCAAAACGCAGGTGAATCTCCAGAAAATCTAAGTGATAGTGAAATTGATGACATGTTTGGTGCTGAGGAGCCTTTTGATTTTAAAGGAGGCTCTTCAGGAAGTACCTCTAGTGATTCAGTTAATTTATTTAGTACTGAAGAACCTACTGATTTTGAAACAGATATGGAGTCTGAGGAGCCTATAGAGAGTGATACTCTTCCTTCCCCAGCCGATTTAAATATAGGAGATGTTTCTGACAGTACTAACCCTGAATTAGTTTAATTAAATTTATAACAAAATAACAATAAAAACTTGTATTAATTTGTCTGGAAATTATTCTTACATATAAATATATACCCAGACAAATTAATAATTAAAAATTTTGCCAGAAATAACTGGAAAGGAATATAATATGATAACTAGAAGAGATTGTTTATTATTACTTGCCGAATTACAGCATAAAGGTATTGATACTTCTTTAATGACTCAATTGGCATTGAGAAATAATAATATAGATATTGAAGTAATTAAATTTATAAATGATCATAGACAATTTGAAGCAAATGCTTTCTATGAAAAATTAAGAAAAAGTTACAATAACAAAAAATCAATGCTTTATAAGAATATTGTAACTTGTGACGAAGTAGATTGTAGTTCTACTGTATTATCTACTTTAGGAGCATTGAATCAGCAGATATTATTGTATCTAGATAAAGTTGAGGATACAAAAATGTTACTTAGACATTTAAGATTTGAAGAGATAACTGAATCTTTACTTAATTATGCTAAAACATTTGATCTAGTACCTTGTATTAAAGTTCTTCAAATAATAAAAGCAGATTTAAAAGCTTTTGAATACCTTAATAAATAATTTATATTATAATATATATATTATATATTAATATATGCTTTATAAAGCATATAATATATTATATATTAATATTATATAATAAAATAGTGTATATATAATTATAAGAAATATTTAAAATTTTAAATTTACTGGTTTTTACTTAAAAAGAGCAGCTAAATTATAATAAATATTTTTTATTCTTTTAGAAAGTAGTCTTTAGCTGATAGACTGCATAGCTGATATAAAATTAAATAAAGGTGAGTGTAAAATGTTAGAAACATTAAACATGAATGAAAAATTAGATTTTCAGCCTCTATCTGCTGAAGAAAAAGTACGTAGAGGTATTCTTGGACGACTCTCTGGTCCAGTAGCAAGTTTTAGAGCCCCTACTAGAAATGGAAGAAAATATAGTGAAGAACTTTGGGAAAAAGTTTTTGATAATGATCTAGTTAAAGAATTATTCTCTCGAGGAGGAATTCCAGGAGAATTAGATCACCCTGATAGAGATGAGACTTGTAGTGAAAAAATTGCTATAATGATGCCCGAAAGACCTAAAAAGAATAATAAAGGTCATTTAATAGGTTATTTTGATATTCTTGATACTCCTTGTGGAAAGATAGCAGCTACTCTTGCTAAATATGGATTCCAATTCGGTATTAGTTCCAGAGGTAGTGGAGATACATATACTGATTATGATGGTCAAGAAAGTGTTGACCCTGATTCATATACATTGAATGCTTTTGATTTAGTACTTATTCCAGCATGTAAAGAAGCAGTACTAAATCTAGTAGAGGGTTATGATAAAACATCTGGAAAGAGTTTAAAAGAATCTCTCGAGGATGTTATCAATAATTCTAATGACACAGAGAAAGAGATTATGAGAGAAACATTAGATAATCTTGAAATTGATTATAAGTCTGAATCAGATGAGATTACTGAAGAGGTGGTTGAATCTGTTAAAGAAGATAATAAAGAAGAAGTAGTTAAGGAAGTTATAGAAACTCCTGCAGCCGATGATAACGGAGCATTAGTAAATGAACTTCAAGAAGCACTTCAAAAACAAGTTGAGCTTGAACTCCAGATAAAATCTTTACAAGAGAAATTATCAGTTTGTTATACAAAAGAAGCTCGTTATGTAAAAGTTTTAGAGAGTACAAAAGCAGACTTAAGTGCAGCTAATAGCACGATTGAAGCTGAGAAAGTAAACAGTCAAAAATTAGCAGAAAAATTAGACAGTATGAGATCAATCATTAGTGAGCAGAATGCAGAGATTAAAACTCTTAATGAATCTATCAAAGAAAAAGATTCTACAGTTCAAACTCTTAATGAAAGATTAAATGTTTCAAAAACTTCTAAATCAAAATTAAATGAAAGTATTGAAGCAAAAGACTCAGAGATTAAAACTCTTAAAGAAAGTCTTACAGCTCAAGAAAAGAAATTTAATAGAGAAAAAGAAGTACTTACAAAGCAAACTGAAAAGCTTAATGAAAGCCTTCAGGAAGCAAAGAAAGATTCACAGATCATAAAGAGTGAAGCAAACGCAAGAATAACCAAATGTAATCAGCTTACTGAAAAATATAAATCAATTGCAAAAACAGCTGTTGATAGATATATTGAATGTAAAGCAACTACTTTAGGAATATCTGCAACAGAAATTAAAAATAGACTTAAAGAGAATTATTCCTTTAATGATATTGAGAAAGTATGTGAAGACCTTCAGCGTTATAAACTTAATATGAGAGCTCTTCCTTTTGATATTAATTCTAAGAACAAAATCAAGATGAGAGTTAATGAGTCTAAGACTATCATTGACCCAGTTGTCAGTGATCCTGGTGTCGATGATGAAATTGATGAAACTTTAAGTAGTTTCGTATAATCACTGGTTTTTATATCGATACAAAAATAAAATAAAATTAAATAATGGAGAAATTTAAAATGGCAAAGTCCCTTTTTGAAGCTTATAAGAACAGATTAGCTGTTGCTAACACTGTTTATTCTAAGGCTCACAATGGTGAGACTATGAGCAACCACAAGAAGCTTGTTACAGCTAAGGTGCTCGAAAATACTAACCGCATGCTCAACGAGTCTTTCAGTAATTCTGTTGGTACTCAGCAGGCTGATATGGGCATGTACAAGAAATTCTGTTTAAATCTTACAACTGTAGCTCTTCCTAATCTTATTGCACACGATCTTGTTATCGTTCAGCCTATGAGCTCTATGAGTGGTTACATCACTTACATCGAGTATCAGTATGGTTCTAACAAGGGTGCTACTAAGCAGGGTGACCTTATTAGCAATTTCAAAGGTTTCGGTAAGGTTGATGCTGATTATACTGGTTCTAGAGTAGTTGAAACCATTAATGCTGAAGGTGGTCTTACCTTTGCATGGGATACAGCAGTTGAAGGAACTGTAGAAGTTGAAGTAAAGAATCCTGAAACAAACAAGATGGAATGGGTAACTGTTCCTGCTGATAAGCTTGTTTTAGATGATAAAAAGAGAGTTACTGGTATCGCAGCAGGTTACATGGCTGAAGGTACTCGTGTTCGTTATATCTATGACAACGTTGTAATTCCTCAGAATGACCTTCCTATGGTTAAGGCTGAAATCAAGAATATTGCACTTGTTGCTAAGGCAAGAAGAATTGCAGTATACTACAGCCAGATGGCAGCTTTCCAGGCTAAGACCGATTACGGTGTAGACCTTGGTGATCAGCTTGCTGAGAAGGCAGTTGGTGAGCTTTCCTACGAAATCGATACTGAGATCATCGACCTTCTTGATGAGATCGCTGGTGAAGCTAAGCCTGAGCTTGTATTTGACAAGACTCTTCCTGTTGGTGTCTCTAAGAGAGATCACTATGCTGGTTTCGCTGAGGTAGTTGAAACTGCTAAGCAGATCATCTATGATGCAACTCAGAAGTTTGCTCCTAACTGGATGGTATGTTCTTCTAGTGTACTTCCTGTACTTTCTATGATCGACTCTTACAAGGCTGCTGCTACTGGCGCAGTTAATGGTCCTTACATGGCTGGTACTTTTGGTTCACTCAAAGTATTCGTATCTCCTAGAATGCCTAAGGGCAAGTACCTTATCGGTGTAAATGGTGGCGACATGATGTCTGCTGCAGCTGTATATGCTCCTTACATGGCAGTAGTACCTACTCAGCTTCTTCAGTATGCTGATGGTGGTAACAGCCAGGGCTTCAGTACTCTTTACGCTCTTGAGAAGCTTAACGAAAGCCTCGTTATCGCTGGTGAAGTTAAGTAATTTAACTTATTCTTATATAGAGGAAGATTAATTTCTTCCTCTATATACTAAATAAAACCCCTACTAAATAATATTTTTAATTATTTAGGTAGCGCTGCAGACTATCTAAATAATTGATTTTTATTAAGGAGAACAATTAAATGAACCTTAAAAATGGATATAAAACAATGTATGAAGTAATTGAAGGCTCTGAAAGAGTTTTCTCTGCTTCTAAAACTGGTCTTTTTGCTGATGCAGAAGAAATTGCTCGCTTTGAAATCGGTAGTTATAAAGTAGTTTATCAGAGAGGTGAAGAATTCTTTGGTATTGATGCTGAGGGTGTTGAAACTAAGCTTGATGCACTCGATGCTATTTTTGTTGAATCTACTGAAGTAGAAGAAGAAGTTGAAGAACCAGTTGCTCCTGTATCTGAGCCTGAAAAGACTGAAGAGCCTAAAGAAGAAGATGCAGGCGAAGAACTTCCTGAAGAAGGAAGCGAAGAAGTTTAATACATTTTTAAAAGGCTGGTTGATAGCAAGTCAGCCAGCTATTTTTAATATGTGAGGTGATATGTATGGATATGCAACAACTTAAAGATGAAGTAACATTGAAACTCACAGGCGATATAGTAGATCTCGAATTAAGTGACACTGCATTAACCAAATTATGTAATAGTGCTTTAAGAGAACTTCAGCGCTATTATGACGGGACTAGATTAGTAACTATTCCTTTTAATAGATGTATTGATACTAAAGAGTACAAGATGAATGCGGTTGCTAGAATATATCGAGCACAAGGATATATCAATACTGAGATATCTGATAATCATAATTCTGCAACAATAGATCCTATGCAAGCATCTCAATGGCAGTTGTTATATGGTATGGGTAATATTGGAAGAATGCAGGATTATGCTTACAACTATTCTTCTTGGAACACTTTATTACAAATTCGAAATACTACTTCAACAGATCTAGCTTTTCGTTATGATAAACATGATGAAAAATTGTATATAAATATAGCAAGTAATATGCCAGATAAGATAACTATTGAATATATTCCACAACTTCAAGATGTGTCCGAAATAGTTTCTGATTTCTGGAACGATATATTAGTTAGACTTACAGTTGCTTTAACAAAAGTTACTGTTGGTAGAGTTAGATCTAAATTTAAACAGTCAAACGCTCTGTGGGTGCTTGATGGTGAAGAATTGTTAAATGAAGGTAACACTGAGTTAACTGCTTTAAGAGAAGAATTAAAAGCAAGTACTCAATTATGTTATCCTATTGATTAAAAATTATTGAGGAGAATAACTAATTATGATGTTAGATTATATCAATGAAGCTTTTAAGTCTTTAGATCGTCTTACAGAAGACGTATTTAGAGCAGACTCTGAAGGCATTGAAGAATTATCTGATTTCGTTAATTCATCAGAAGATGAAGATGGTAAGATTTCTATAATCGACATGGACGCAGAAACTGAAGAAGATCTTCAGGATTCTTATGTAGGAAAAGTTATTGTTGATTGTAACATTTGTCATTCACATGTATTTAAAGACAAAGAGGATATCAAGATTGATACAGAAGGTATTGTAGATATCGAAGAAGAATGTCCTTATTGTGGTGAAAACAATGGCTTTGTAATCATTGGTGAAATTCATGAATTTAAGCCTGAAACCGATGAAGAAGAGATTGAAACTCCTGAAGATGCTATTGAAGCTCCAGTAGAGGAAGTTGAAGAGAATGAAGAACTTATTGAAGAGTCTCTTAATTTAATTCCAGCAATTACTGCTAGATTCACTAAGTCTCAACTTGATAGCTTAACTCCGGAAGAAATTAAAATTCTTCAAGGTCATAACAGAGAAGCTATTCAGGCTGTAATAGATAAGTATAATCCTAAAAAGAAGAGAGAAAGTCTTGATGAAGAATCTCTTACAGAAGCTGCTAGTCTTTGGGATGAACTTGTAAAAGAATATCCAGTACTCGAGACTGCAAATGAATCTTTAGAAGAGTCTTTTAAAAATGTTTCCCTTGAAACTGAAGATCAAATTATGACTATGACTTCTGAAGATAACGGTAAAGTAACTGTTACTACAGAACCTACAGTAACTAGAACAGGTGAAGGAGAAATACTTGCTCCAATCTCTAATGAAACTGAAAATGATATTATTTCAGCAAATGCAGAAATAGTTGATGAAGAAATACCAGAAGAATCTAGTGAAGAACTTAATTTTGATTTTGAAGAAGTAGATGAAGATTCGATGGATGAATTAGGAGAATCTTATCTTAAGAGAGTTTATGAAAATGTAGATTCATTTAAACTTTCTTCTTGTTCAACCACTGATACACAGTTAATAATGGAAGGTATTATAACTTTCAAATCTGGAGTTAAAAAGAACACTGGATTTATCTTCGAAGCAAAAGATGCTACAAGAGATGGTAAAGTAAGATTTATTGGTGAAAACGCTCATTTAGCTAGAGGTAGAAAATCTTTCACTCTTGTAGGCTCAATGAACGAATCAAAGAAGCTTATTTGTGAAAGTCTTACCTACAATTATAGAGCAAAGAATCCTCAGGGTAAATCCACTAGAGTTTATGGTAAAGTAAATAGAAATAAGTAACATAAAAGGAGTAAATTAAATAATGGAAAATAATTATGGTTTACTCCTTAATCAAAAAGATATCCTTTTACAGAGAAAATACTTTGAAGAATGTGTAATGATGTTAGGAGTTAAAGTGATTCACAGAGCTCCTAGACCTAGTAAACATTATACAACTTATGCAGAAATTTCAACTAACTACTTTGAGCCAGAAGTGATTGGATGTATCTTTGATGAACATCCTAATCAGCGTACAATGAAAAAATTAGGCTGGAATTCTGAATTAAGTGAAAGTGCATCTATTATTTCTGTTCCTTATGATCTTGAAGGATTACAGCAAGGATCCTTATTTATTGTCCCTAGTGCTTTTGATAAAACAAAAGGAAGATTGTTTAGAGTAGTAGAAATTACAGGAATTATGATTTATCCTGCAAGTTTGACTTGTAAATTAGTTCCCGAATATGAAAATACTTTCACTCCTGATAATTTTGATCATAAGCATAATAGTTTCAATCTCTTAAACCGAGAGGATTAGTATATGAAACTCGAAATAAATGATCCTAAAAATTTACTTGATAGATCATTTATTCAATGGTTAAAAGTAAAGATTAGGGATAAGATTATAGCTGGTATAAATCCTAAAAAACTTATTATATGGGATGAATATTTAAATAATAATCCTGTATATAAAAGTATATATAAGAAGAAAATAAGTGCATTAGATATTATAGTTGCTGGAGCAATGAATTTAGATTTTAATGAATCCGGATCAGATTTTATGATTTATATAAATCGAAATATTTACACTCCAGGACTTGATCGAGTTAAGCTTGAAACTTTATGTAAACTTATTAATTTCGGAGATTTAAATAATAAAGGATATCCAATATTCACTGACACATTTGATTATTTCGCGGAGAGCATTCATGATTATATAGATAGATATCTCCATGGAATGCTTTAAAATAGGAGTAAATAAATGGGTGTAAGATTTTATGATGAGGCATTCTTAAAAAAATTGCAGAAGTGGACTGCTGGAACTCGGGTAACTTTAACAGGAGTAAACGAAACTCGAAGATTATTTGAGGTGATCGCTGATAAAACAAATGACAGAGAAATTAAATTACCACTTATTGCATTAAGTAGACCTGGAGGTTATACTTTATTAAATAGGAATAAAAGACCTTTATCATATCAAGGTAATACATTTACTACGAGTGATATAAGAGGTGCCAAAGTAAATATTGTTCCAATTGGAATAGCTTATCAATTAGATATTTATTGTAGATATCTCGAGGAAGCTGATGAATATGCTAGGAATTTTATTTTTAATATAATAAATTATCCTAAATTAAATATCGAACTTCCATATGAGAGTCAATATATAAATCATGATGCTAATATTCGTATTACATCAGATATAGAGGATAATTCAGATATACCTGAAAGATTTATTCCAGGTCAATTTACAAGATTAACTATTGGAATAAACATTGATGATGCATATCTGTTTGATGTTAGAATAAAAGATAACTTATCAATTAAACAAGTAGATATCACTGCTGATAAAACTACTGAACAATTGATAATAGAAGATTAATTAAGATATATTAAAAATATAAGGAGATATATTATGCCAAAGATTGAAATCAATGAAATTGATTTAACTCAAGCTTCTGGTACAGTCGGTACTGATATTCCTTTTATACCTGGTTTTGCTAATGCTGTATATGAATACAGCCCCTTTACTGGAGTTATTAATCAGGATACTGATTACTATGTTGTAGACACAGCTGCAGCTGAAGGCTACAGACTTGCTGAAAGTCAAGAAAAGAGTAATATTCGTATTCAGAAATATACTAAAGGTAGTGAAAGCTTAACTGTATTTAACAAACCTGTTCTTTGTACATCTATTAGTATGTTTGAGCAGAATTTCGGTAGATATCCAGTAATGTTTACTACTAGTTATACTGATTATAATATTAATACAAATGATGTAGATAAGTCATATATAATGGCTAAAGAATTACTTTCTCAAGGTATGCCAGTTTATTACTATGCAATTCCTTATGAAGGAGCAAGTAGAGTAGAAACAACTTCCACCCTAGTTATTTCTAATTTAACTTGTGGTGATTTTACATTTGATAAGAATGCTTCAGGTAAATTTGTAATTGATTTTGCAAATACACTTCAGGGTAATCAAACTATTACTATTAATTTTAAAACACCTTTAAAGTTAGGTGATAAGATAGAATATGAAATTAATTTTAATGAATCACAAATTACATTACCTACTACAATTGTTTCTAATGGAACAATAGTTAGCACAACCCCTCTTAGTTCTATTACAGTAACAGTAGCATGTGAAGTAGACAGGGCAAATAAATTTGAAATACCTACCTTTAATAAAGTAACTTCTAATACAATAACGGTTGATGCTATGGCAACCTTCTATGAAAAGATTCTTGCATTATATTCAAGTGAAGAATTACTTGATAAGGGAGAATATTCATTCAAGTATTTAACTCTCGGTGGTTACCCTAGTATGTTTAGTGGATCTACCATCCATTCTTCTATGGTTCAATTATGTGCTAATAGAGGTGATTGTGTAGCAATTCTTGAAAGTAAAGATGATGCTTCTCAGTCCTTAAATCCCACAGGAAGCTCTTATTTTGCATCTCTTCAGAGTGATGGAACTTTGAATTCTTATGGTGAATATGCTACTACATTCTTCCCTTGGGGTGAATATTCCTTGGCAAAGAGCTATAAGCGTCCTACTACAGGAGAGATTAAGTTAAAAGATGTTACAAAATATATTCTTCCAGCTTGTTTCGGATATCTTTTAGATCTTGCTAAGAATATAAAGACTACTCCTAACTGGCTTGCAATGGCCGGAACAACCAGAGGAATTGTTCCTAATTTAAATTATCTTCACTTAGATTCAAGATTAAGTAATTTAATTGCAGATGATTATCAGCCTACAAAAGGAACAGACAATCACAAGAGAGCAGTAAATGCAATTACTGAGATTAAGCCTTATGGTTTAACTATCTGGGGTAATAGAACTCTTAAAACTATTATGGAAGAAGGCTTAGAAGCAACTAACTTCCTTAACACTAGAAATATGATCAGTGATATAAAGAAAGTTCTTTATAGAGCAGCAAAGAGTCAGCTCTTTGAGCAGAATAGCGATATTCTTTGGCTTAATTTTAAAGGTCAAGTGTCACCTTTCCTTGAACAGTTAAAGAATGGTAATGGTATTAGTGATTATAAGCTTATTAAGCTTGATACTCATTATACAGGTGGTTCTTTAGGTAAAGAAGAATTTGCATGTGCTGTTAAGATCTTCCCACTTTATGCTGTTGAATCTTTTGAAATAACCGTAGTTATTTCTGACAATGATGTTAGTGTAGGTTAATAAGGAGGAAATAAATAATGTTTGAACAAAAGAATATTCAGTTAAGAAATGGTCTTCAATCAAGCACTTTAAGCACAAAAGAGAATGGATTAGTAGGAGGTAGAGGTACAAAGTATCTCGCTCTTAATCCTACTCATTATGAAATTCAACGTGGAAATACTTTCATGTTCCAAGTACATTTTCCAGATAAATATTTTGATGATGATCCTATTTTCAAAGCTCAGCAGTCCTATGCTAGTGCAACATCTAGTCAAGCAAGTGATGTGTTTAGAATTTCTGTAAGTAGTGCATTTGTACCTCATTTTACTACAAATGCAATTGAACTTAAGCGTGGTAATAACACAATGAAGTTCGCAGGAGTTCCCACCTTCAGTAATGGTCAAATTAAATTTGATGATTTCATTGGTGCTGGTACTAAAGATCTTCTTATGGCATGGCAACGTAAGGTATATAATCATACTACTGAGAAAGTTGGTTTAGCTTCAGATTATAAACTTCTTGGATATCTTTATGAATACACACCTGACTATCAGGTTGTAAGAATTTGGAAATTAAGTGGTTGTTGGATTTCAGCTTTAAGTGAAGATGATTACAGTCATGATAATTCCGATAAGCATTCAATTAATTGCACTATTGAATATGATTGGGCAGAAATTGATATTTCAGATTTAGCTTAATTTAATATATAAAGGGTGGGTAGCACTTTAAACACCCACCCTTAATTTTTAGAGAGGATAATCTTAATGGTTTTAGTTGAAAAATTTGAAAAGCATAATACATTGAATCCTAAACTCTGGGCTAATAATAAACTAATACCAGAAGTGAAGGATAAGATTATCGAGATAATTGATCAATTTTTATCTACGATTGAGTTAGATATTAAGATAGTTGATGCTAGAATCGTAGGCTCTCAAGCATCTTATAATTACACTGATAAGTCTGATTTAGACGTTCATTTAATTAGTAATTTTGAATTGATGAATGCGTCTGAAGAAATATTAACTATTCTTTATAATGCTTTAAAAACTAAATTTAATAGTGATTATGATATTACAATTAAAGGTGTAGATGTAGAACTTTATATTGAAGATATGAATAGTACAGCTGTTTCAAATGGTATATATTCTATCTATCAAGATAAATGGATAAAAATGCCTAAAAAATTAGAGAATATCCCTGAAATCGATACTAGTAAAGAATATCGAGAATGGTCGGATAAAATAGATACTATAATTCAATTTGGAAATCCTGAATCTATTGAGAAATTAATAGATGATTTATATATATTAAGAAAAGATTCTTTAGATACTGAGGGTGAGTATGGAAAAGGAAATCAAGTATTTAAAGATCTAAGAAATGCTGGTTTATTAGATGATCTTAAAACAGCATATAAAAAGAAAAGATCAAAAGAGTTAACATTAGAAAGTTTAAGACTCAATGAAGACTCAAGATCAAAATTATTAGCTAAATCTAAAGCTAGTAAAAAAGGATTTGAAAGATTTAAGAAGAGAGTAAAATCAAGAGTAGCTAGTTCAGTTAAGCAATATAATTCTATTGATATGAATAAGTTATTCAAAGATAATATTCTAACTGTTGATGTAAATGTTAAAGGTGAAACCGGAGATTATCAAGTTAGAATGAGTTTCGGAGGTTTCTTAGAACTTGTTAGAGATCAAATAAATAGATTAGGTAAATTTGATCTTAAAGCAGTTACTAGAGCCCTTATAAACGGATTCAATAAAGATGATGTTTATATTCATTGTTCTTGCCCTGACGCTACTTACAGAATGAATTACTGGCAGACACGAAATAAGATAAGCAGCGGAGCACCAGAATTAAGAGCATCAAATATAACTAATCCTCATGATGATCTCGGAGCTGGATGTAAACATGTATTACTTGTATTAAGTAATAACAGCTGGTTGTTGAAAGTAGCTTCTACTATATATAATTATGTAAATTATATGGAAAAGCATTATGCTAAATTATATGCAGATATAATTTATCCTGCTATCTATGGTAAGAAATATGAAGAACCTGTACAGCTTGATATATTTGATACTGATGAGCTTGATACAGATACTGCAACTATTGATAAGTCTAATAAGTATGCAGTTGATAAGACAAAATTCCAAAAAGGAAATACTCAAGGTATAAGGTTTGCTCCTAAACAAGATAAAGAGTCTCAAGTATCTTTATTTGATGACGATGAAGAAATAGATGACAATGTTTCTATTGATGAAACTTAATAAAGTAAACTTATATTTAATATAAAATTTTGTAATAAATATTATTTGCATATATTTATATATTATATTAAAATAAATTAAAAATTCAAATAAATTGCTTAGGAATAAAATTAAAAAATTATTCCTAAGCAATCCTCTATAAAGAAGTTATTCTTGAGTTGATAAATTGTATATATTAATATATACTAAGATAAAATCAAGGAGATTATAACTTATGACCGATTACACAATAGTAAATGAATTTACCTTACCATCTAAAGGTTTGGTATATAACAGACAGATAAACCCTCAAGTAAAATTGAGATCAATGACTACTGCAGAAGAAATGAAAAGATTAAATCATTCAGACCGGGCATATAAGCTTATGGCTGAAGTGATTAATGATTGCATTGTAGAAGATATAGGAATTCATGTTTACGATATGTGCATTCCAGATTATCAATTTCTTTTACATAAGCTTAGAATAGTGACATATGGACCTGAATATAAGAGTTCTTCAAAATGCCCTGTCTGTGCAACTGATAATACTCCAGTAATAGATCTAGAGAATGATTTAAGAATTGAACCCTTTAGTGAGGAATTA
>JAEIGA010002457.1_pt1 | contig 29588 bp, 39 predicted proteins | sample 9270691 | NCBI WGS metagenome assembly JAEIGA01 (sample SAMN17057246, study PRJNA624740) | gut metagenome | biome: biome; isolation source: fecal sample | host: Bos grunniens | place: China: Xizang | collected 2019
AAGCACTTGAAGCAGGAGAGTTCACCTTCCCGAATGATGAGAAACTCAACTTTGAAGATATGGTTGTTATGAGTGCTTGTAACACTTACGGAACTGGTGCAGATGAGATGTATGTTGGAAACGTAATTGACGCTTCTACCCGAAACCGCTTCGTAATGATAAAAGTTGATTACAACCGCAAGGTTGAGGAACAGTTAGCACTTGGTGACGAAGCACTCTGCGACTTCATAGACGCTTTCAGAGGACAAGTTGAAAAATGCGGTCTTAAAGAAGTTGTGTCTTACCGCAACATCAAGCAGATTAAGAAGTTGATGAAAACTTCAATGCCACTCAAAAAGATAATGCAGATTGCATTGATTAAATCAATTGCAGATGATGACCTCAGAAGCATACTTGAAAATATCGGTGATGTTATGAGTGATAACATTTACTACCGTGCAACTAAAGGCGAGAATGTAAAAGTTGCATAAAAAAAAATCGTGGTTGTGTAAAGATTTTTCTTGACACAATCACGATTATGCAGTAGAATGAAATTACGGTGAGAGAAAAAAACAAGACTTCGGTAAACGGAGCAGGAGAAAAATTATGGCAAAGGATTTTAGATTCGAGAACTTCAAGAGCGTGTATGAGTTTGAAAAAGCAATCAGAACTCGCCCTCTTAATGAAGCCTTCAAAGGTGAGCAGGTTAGTAAAAACAAAGGCGATTCAGACTGGTATCAGACAGAAAACTTTGATGAAGCAAACGATTTCCTTCTCAAAGGTTGGAACGCAAAGATTGACGAGATTCGCACGGTCTTAGAAAAGTTCTCATCAAAGGTTGTGGTAGAACGCAGAAAACTGCGAAGCGACATTGTAGGTTTTATGCCTAACGTGCCGAGTGCAATTAAAGGTTTTCCGCAGTCGATGTACCGTTACACAAAGGTAAATAAGATTGAGAGCCAGCGAGTATTGCACCTTATTCTTAATACTTGTTCAACTGGTAGCACCAGCGGAGAAACACTTTTGAACGCAGGATTGACGGTTTTGAAACTTGCAATGATACTTGATAAATCAAACGTAAGAACAAAAATTGACGTTGTACCGAAAATGTCTTACGAAGGGGTAAACAAGTGTTACGGTTGTACAGTAACAATTAAAGATTACCGACAGAGTTTCAATTATGCAAAAATGGCTTACCCGATTGCAAACCCAAGTTTCTTCCGCAGACACGGATTTGCGTGGCTTGAACATCTTGACGGAGATATGAGAGATTGGGCAGGCGGTTACGGTCAGTCAATTCACCGCAGAAGCAAGTCTGAGCAGAAGGAATATCTTGAATGGGCTGGGTTGCTTGGTGATGGTACGGTTTACATCGACCTTGACGATTGTAAGGAAGCAGGATTTGACCCAGTAGAACTTATGGAAAACAAAGGAATTAAATAGGGGGTGCTTATGTCAGAAAAAAAGCGTTTTGTCAGAGGTTTTCTAATTAGGGTTTATGATGACGTGCAGAGTAAGGTTGTAGTGTTCGAGGATAAACTGGAAAACATTTACAATCTGCTCAGCGTGGATTTGATAGACGTGACCGAGAGGAAGGTTGGCAAGTTTGTTTATGACATCGTGTGCGATGATGAAGGATTGCTTAAAAATGACATCTTGCCAAGTGCATTTAATGACAAGTGCCAGCCACAACTTGTGGGAAATCTTCTGCTTGTGAATCACGATGACGAGGGGAACTTTACAGATTTGACAGATGAGCAGATTGCAGATTTGGAAAATCAGATGTTCGTTTGTGTCAGCGAGTGGCAAGGGAAGCCGAAAGTTTACCGAGCATTAAAGGGGGTTGATTATGTTTGATGTGAAGGTAGGCGATACAATTAAAATCCTTGATATGCAGGGCGAGCCTGCATACAAGGGCAAGATTGGGGTTGTCAAATATATTGACGATATGGGGCAACTCCACGGAACTTGGGGCGGACTGGCAATCATTCCGCAAGCAGATGAAATTGAAATTGTAAAAGAGGTGGAGTAATGGAACTTAAAGATTTTGAAGTTGATATGTTTGATGAGGGTGTGCCATCTGTTATCATCGGTGGCGATGTTCATACAGAGAAGGTGCAGAGAGTAAAGCAGATTGAACGGGGCTTAGGAACTGTTACAAATCAAGTTATCTTCATTGCGAACGGATATATCAACAAAGCAATCATTGGCGGTATTGATGACAACGGAGAAAACTTCGTTAAGGAGTTTGTATATGTGGGTGATAAATCTACGCTTGTGTCATCATCTGCAAAGAAGGAAATGCCAGCAGAAGAACTTGAAAAGTTCAAGCAGTATATTGCAAATCACACTTGGCGTGACGCTAAAACGTATGCACAATTTTCACCTCACCAGTATCTTATCAATTTTCCGTGCTGGAAATTAAAGGCTGATGGTAAATGCCCGAAGGATTGCGAGCGATGTAAAAAAGAACGAGCCGAGTTTGAGCATTGGGTAATGTTTATAAGAGAGTATGGCGAGAAGGTTGTATATGGCAGGAATAACTATGTATGCTTGCGTGTTGATGACAAACATTATTGGAGCGGTGGAGAGGTGCTTGAAACAACTTGGGTGCTTAATCGTGCCATCACAAACGACCCACGCTACAAAGTTCCGATGAGATGGGTAGAGCGTGGAGAATGATAAAAAAACCTTGCAAAAAGATAATTCTTGAATTATAATGAAATTGCAAAATTGATGAAAAAGACCGAGTTTGGATTCAAAAACGGTCTTTTTTCGTGCAAAAACTGCAAAAAACTATGAAGTACGTTATACGCAAAGTACCCGAACGAAATACTGAATACCTCGAAAAATTACTACCTAAAGCGGTAGTTGTAAATGACGTTAATCACAATGGAGCAATTTGGAGTTTTCTTAAAGCAATTGATGTTGCAGATGATGACGCAATTTATGTTCAAGATGATATGTTGCTTTGTAAAGATTTCAAGAATCGTGCAGAAGCGTATATTAAAAAATATCCCGATGATGTTATAGTTTTCAGTACTGCCATAATTAAAAATGCTAAAAAATATGGCGGTAAAGTTTACGACCAAGAAGGTTTTTATTTATCATCAGAAGGAATAACTTTAATGTTATGTAGTTACATTCCTAAAAAAATAGCAAAAGAGTTCAGAAGTTTTGTAATGATGGGTGGAGCAGAAGGTTGGACTAAATATAAAAAAATGAATGCTGATGATTTAATGTTTTGCAAGTGGTATAACAAAAATGTTTTTATTACAGTTCCACAATTGGCTGGTCATCAAGAGAATCAGAGTGTTACAGTAAAAAGTAGACCTATAAGAATCAGTCCGTTATTTGATTACGAAAATTGCGAGGTGTAAATGCAGTTACAATATCGAGTTTTACAAACTAAAGACAATATCGAGCGAGAGCAGAATGTTAGAATACTTAAACATTTTATTCCGCAGTTACAAGTTACTATCACGGGTAGAGATACTTTATGGGATTGTTATATTAAACAATTCAGATTACCCGAAAATGCAACGGGGCTTATTTTAATTGAAGATGATGTAAAACTTTGTAAGAACTTTATAGAGCGTTGCGAAGGTATAGTTGCAGAGAGAGAAGGTGATGTTATATCAATGTTTAGAATCTGCACACCAAATACAGAAGCAAAAATTGGCTATCGTGGTGGGTCAGCATTCAACTGTATGCCCTGCAATTATTTTCCAAAATGGTTTTGCGATGAAGCCATCAAAGAAGAAAACTTAAAAGGGTTTGAGAAGTGGTATTGGGAGAGAGAACACGTTTGGAGTTTTCCAAGTGATTATTATATTAGATATTTGCTGATGAAGATGAAGAAAAAATATTACGCATATTTTCCTCACCTTGTTCAGCATATAAATTATAAATCAACATTGGGTAGTAGACCGATGAATAGAATTACCCGATTTTTTATTGATGATATGGAGAAGCAGAATGGCAAAGAAAATAATTAAAATTACTTGCAAGACGAAAGCAACGCTTCCACTTGTGGAACTTACAGACTTTCAAGGCGACTTGAAATACCGAGATAAAATTGATATTGAGCGTGTGCAGAAGTCTATCTTAAAATACGGATTCAGTTTTCCATTTTTTGTATGGCAGAGCGGAAAACGAAATTATATTCTTGATGGTCACGGTAGAAAACTTGCATTGAAAAAGTTATGGGCTGAGGGGTATGAAATCCCAGCACTTCCCGTAATCTATATATCTGCCGATAACGAATCAGACGCAAAAGAAAAACTTTTGAGAATAAACTCACGATTCGGAGATATTACGCAGGAATCGCTTACAAACTTTGCAGAAGGAATGGAGTTTAATTTTGACGATGTAGACATCAGAGTTGAAGAAGCCTTGAAAACAATCGAGCCAGTATACGTTAAGAGCGGAGAAAAAACTGAATCGGGAAAAGATGTTTATGTACCTTCTTTTGCACAATCGACACCGACAGAAGATTCAATTAAAAAGAGCGAGCAGGCGATTGAAGAAAAGTTCCAAAAAACCGTAGAGGACAGAAAAAAGAATATGATTGAAGTTTGTTGCAAATGTTGCGGTAAGGTGATGTTACTTCCAAAAGATTACTTCATTCAGAAAATTAGTGAGATGAGGGGGTAAGTTATGAAAGTTGAAATTAAATGCGAAACAAACGATTTTATAAACCTTGAAGATTTGGCTTTTTTCGAGCAGGATATTAAAGTTAGAAATGTTTATGACATTAAGCGTATGAAACAATCCATCGAAAAGAGCGGTTTTATCTGCCCTTTATTCATTTGGCACAACGGGAAGGAAGATATTATTCTTGATGGAAAAACCCGAGTTCTTGCCTTGTTATCGCTTTCAAAAGAAGGGTGGGAAATCGGCAACATTCCAGTTGTATATGTTGAAGCAAAAACCGAGCAGGAAGCAAAAGAAAAGGTTTTGCAGATAAACTCACGCTATGGAAAAATCACGGAAGCCAGTTTTGATTTTTTTGTAAAAGACGCAAACTTGAGCAAGTCAGATTTCAATATCAAGTTTGATACAATCCATTTTGAAAACATTGACCCGTATTACGAAAAGCGTAGGGAAACACAAGAGGAAATTACAAGGGTTATCAGAGAAGGTAAACCTTTAGAGCAGACAATTGCACCGCAGGGAGCAGGAAGCGTCATTAAACAAGCGTTGGCAGAACATAGCGAAGTTGAAACCGATGGAGCAGACGCAGAATCAGAAGAAACTACTTTATGTTTTGATGTGCCGAAAGAAATTGAAGTATGTTGCCCGTACTGTTTTGAAACATTTACCCTTTCACTTGCCGAGTGCGAGCAGTATTTAAGAGAGGTTTTGGAAAATGACAAATGAGTACGATTTGATTGCCGATGACTACGAAAAGTTTTTCAATAACGCAGAGTATTTTGCAGAAGATTACGAACTTGCAGAATTGCTCCCATATCCCGAGGGGGATATTTTGGATATTGGGTGTGGAGCAGGATTGGCATTTTATCTGTTGTTCTCAAGAGTGGTAACAAAAGACCCTTGTGCATTTAATTACCACGGAATAGACCCGAGCGGAAAAATGCTTGAAAAGTTTGATGTAGAAAGTCCGAGCATTGTGAAAGAGCAGATAACTTTTGAAGATTTCAAAACCTCAAAAAAGTTTGATACAGTAATCAGCATATACGGTGGAGCAAGTTATATAGACCTAGCAAGAATTGGAAAAATTAAAGACCTTCTTAAAAAGGGCGGTAGATTTTTTGTTATGTTTTATAAAGACGATTATGAGCCTATAACACATCAGATGGCAAAGGGAAAAGTTGAACTTAAAAACAACAAGTTCACAGATTACAAACCTTTTCTAAAAGCAATATCAAATGATGTTGAGTTTAAGGTTTGGCACAATTATATAATTGCAGAGGGAACTGTATGAGAGTGTATCTTAATCAAGATGTAGTTTCCGCTTCTCTTGAACGGGTAGAGAGAATCTACCGAGAGTTTGACCACGTTGGAGTATGGTTTAGCGGTGGTAAGGATTCTACTTGTGTTTTAGAGTTGGCAATAACCGTAGCCCGAAAACTTAACCGCCTTCCCGTGCCAGTATATTTCATAGACCAAGAAATTGAATGGGAGCATACGGTTGAATACGCAAGGCGAGTTATGGCAAGACCCGAAGTTAAACCTATGTGGTTTCAAATGCCGATTGTAATTTTCAACGCAACTTCCCACGATAAGAAAACTGAGTGGTTGCATTGTTGGGGAGAAGGTGAGCAGTGGGTTAGAGAAAAAGAGCCTTATGCAATTACCAAAAACGATTATGGCACGATGAGATTTGGAGAACTTTTTGACGCTATTCTTGAAAAAGAGTATGGAGCAGAGAGGGTTGCAATGCTTGGCGGATTGCGTGCAGAGGAAACTCCAAAGCGAGCAGTTGCATTGACGGGTAACCTCACTTATAAAGATATAACGTGGGGAAAACAATTGAACTTCAAGGGCGGTCATAACAACGTACATTTTAGTTTTTACCCGATTTATGACTGGTCATATACAGATGACTTCAAGTTCATTTTCAGCAACGGGTATGACTACAACAAGATTTACGACTTCCAGTTTGCAAAGGGAGTACCCGTGCCGAATATGAGGGTTAGCAACCTCAATCACGAAACCGCATTGAAAAACCTTGACTTCTTGCAGGAGTTTGAGCCTACGATGTGGGAAAAGACAGTTCAAAGGTTACAGGGCGTAAATACCTACAAACATTGCAAGGTAGAGGACTGTATACCGACAGAATTGCCTTATATGTTCAAATCGTGGAAGGAGTATATATTATGGCTCATAGACCGTATGGTTGATAAAGAACATCGCAAGAAGTTTAAGGACAAGTTTACAAAACTGTGTTACGATTTTGACGGGTATGACGGTATAAACGAAATCTATCACTATATGATTTTGTGCATACTGCGTAACGATTATTATTTTACGACATTATCAAACGTTTATACGAATCCAAAGTATTTTGGAGTTATAAATGCAAAACGGGAAATTAAAAGAGAGGTTGAAGAAGAATGAGCATAGACGAAATTAAAACTTTCATAGAATCATCAGCAGACAAGGCGGAAACTATCAGACAGATTAAGCAGGCGTGTTTTGAATGTTCTGATTTTAATTCGCAACCGATTGACAATGTGTTATGGGTGCCGATAGACAAGGTTACACCGAATGACTACAACCCGAATAGCGTTGCCAAGAAGGAAATGCAGTTGCTTTATATATCTATCAAGGAAGATGGATATACTCAGCCCGTAGTTACCGTTTATGATGACAAGGCGGATAAATACGTTATCGTTGATGGATTTCACAGATACTTTACTTGCAAGACGCAGAAGGACATCTTGGAACGCAATCACGGAATGTTGCCTATCGTAGTTATACACAAGTCTATAAATGAGCGTATGGCTTCGACTGTAAGACATAATCGGGCAAGGGGAAGCCACGCAGTTACCTCTATGTCAAAACTTGTATTTGATATGCTCAAGAACGGGTGGAAGGAAGCAGAGATTGCAAAAGAGTTGGGAATGGAAGCAGAGGAAATCAACAAACTAAAATACGTTACGGGATTCGCAAAACTGTTTGAGAAGGTTGAATATAATAATGCGTGGAAAACCGAGAAGCAGATTCAACTTGAAAATGAATATCGAAAAGGAGCAGGGAAAAAATGATTTACGAAATTGGAAAACACCGTGTAAGAAACGGGGATATTTACGACAATCTTGACGAACTTTACGCAGGACAGAAAATTGACGTTTTCTACTCTGACCCACCTTGGGGCAATCTTGAATACTGGCAGACACTCAATCAGAAAATGAACGGAGCGGAGCGAAAAGCGACCAACGTTACGACATTCGTAAACCGTGTGTTTGATGTTGCAATTAAGTACACCAAAGACGATTCACCTATATTCATTGAATACGGAATCAAGTGGAATAATCATTTAATTGCAATCGCAGAGAGCAAGGGGTTACATCTTGAAGCGTGTATCGAAATGCTTTACGCCAGCCCGAAAAGACCTATGCTATTAAACATTTTCAGCAAGAGCGGTAAACTGAATCTGTCAGAAGATTACAAAAAGAGCGTGTATCACCAGCACGGTTATAATTGCCTTAAAACCGCATTAGCACCTTTTGCAGACAAGGCGACAATTACCGACCCGTGTTGTGGGCTTGGGTATACTGCCCGATATGCTATCGAACACGGTATGGCTTTTTATGGGAATGAGTTAAACTTGAAACGTCTTGAAAAGACGATGGAAAAGTTGCGTAAATCTGACACCGAAAAACTTTAAGAGGTGAAAAATGGCGAATAAACTTAAATACCGAAAAGAAATTGCAGATGACTTACCAAAGATGTTTGAAAACGGGGAATCCGTGGTTGAAGTTTGTGTAGCACTTGGAATCAGCAGAGATACATTTTACCATTGGTGCGACCAACACAAAGAGTTCAAGCGAGCGTATGAGCAGGGGCTTTTACTTTCGCAGGCGTGGTGGGAGCGATTGGGAAGGGCTGGCAGTTTGGGTAGTCAAAAGATAAACCCAGCGACTTGGATTTTCAATATGAAAAACCGCTTCAAGTGGACTGACCGCCAGCAAGTTGAATCTACAAACGATGTCCGAGTTACACAAGTTAATATCATTGACGATATGAGTGCCGATGGAAAATAATTGCGTTAGACTATCCGAAATTGTAGGCGGTGGATATAACGAGTTTTGGAACTTCAAGGGCAGATACAGAGCGGTTAAGGGAAGCCGAGGAAGCAAGAAAAGTTGCACTACTGCTTTGTGGTATATTGAGAAAATGATGGAGTTCTATGCGAAGTATAAACTCAAGCCGAATGTTTTGGTTATCAGAAAACACGTTTACTTAAACAAGAACTCAACAAGGGCTCAGTTGATATGGGCGATGGATAAACTTGGCGTTAGGGATTTGTGGAGAATCCCGATGGTAGATTCAACCTTGACTTACAAGCCCAGCGGACAGAAGATATATTTCCGAGGACTTGACGATTCAATGTCGCTTACATCTATCATTGCAGATGACGGACAGTTATGTTGGGTATGGTTTGAAGAAGCCTTTCAGATGAACAAGGAAGATGACTTCAACAAAATTGATATGTCTATCCGTGGTGATATGCCGAAGCCTTTATTCAAGCAGATAACATTGACCTTCAACCCGTGGTCAGACAAGCATTGGCTTAAACGTAGATTCTTTGATGTAAAAGACGACCCGAATATATTGGCGATGACTACAACCTATATGTGTAACGAGTTTCTAGGGGCAGACGATATTGAACTGTTTGAGCAGATGAAAAGACAAAATCCAAAGCGTTACCGAATTGAAGGATTGGGCGAATGGGGAATCAGCGAAGGGTTAGTTTTCAGCAATTGGGAGCAGGCGGAGTTTGACATTAAAGAGGTTATCGAGAAACACCCGAAGATTCAATCTTGTAACGGTATGGATTTCGGGTATAACGACCCTACCGCTTTTGTCGGAGCATACGCAGACTTAAAATCTATGACGATATGGATTTGGTATGAGTTTTTTGCAGTCACGATGGAGAACTCAAAGATTGCTCAGAAACTCATAGATGACGGATTTAGAACTGCAAAAATCATCGGGGATAGTGAAGACCCTAGAACGATAAACGAATTGCGGTTACTCGGGTTAGAGAGAATAACGGGGGCTAAAAAAGGAAGTGGCTCTGTACTTGGCGGAATCCAGCGGTTGCAAGATTTTCACATCATAATTCACAATGATTGTACAAACACCATCAACGCATTTAGCAATTACGCTTGGAAACGGGATAACAAGACAGACGCAGTTACGAACACTCCCGAACACGATTTCTCTCATATACCTGACGCATTGAGATATGGAACTGAGGACTTGCACAAAGCAGTACCTATGTTATATTAAAAGGGGGTGGAAAATGAAAACTATTAGAAACAAGAATGAAGACCTTGAGGAAATGCTTAAAGAGTTGAAAATCGGTGAACAGTCGATTTACGATGAGGTAAGCAATTATGAAATTACAAAAGTTCCAAACGGATTCATATACAAGAACGAATACGTTGGACTTGTGTTTGTTCCCGATTTTCCAAAGGGAGCAGGAAAAGCAGAAGTTGCAGGAGTTCCGAATAGCGTGACAAAAACCCCACCTAAGAAGGTTGTGGAAAAATGACGTGCGGAGATTGTGCCTACTTTATGTCAGACGTAGACGAGGAAGGAAACCCTTGCGAGTTTCATTATGCAGAGGGGCAGTATGAAGCACTCTGCATTATGAAAGATTTGTTTACAAAGACCCACGCAGATGACCCAGCCTGCGATGAGTTTGTAAAGGCGGTTGTAAAAGATGAATGACGCTCAGAAAATGAAACGCAATTTCAGAAAAACTCAGCGATGGCTTGCGTTTAAGATTTTTATGAAAGAGCGGTGCGGAGCAGTAGACGCTATCACGTTGAAGAAGTTGTACAAGACTTGGCAGTTGCACCATCGCAATCTTAATGACGCAGAATACAAAACCCTTCGTGCTGATTGGTTTCTACCGTGCAACAATCTTACCCATAAGTTCATACATTGGCTTTGGACTTATTACCAAAAAGACCCTGCAATAATCGACAGATTGAAAAACGAAATGGAGAAAATGCAGGAAATCAATTCAAACGCTGATAAACGCTAAAAAACGGGGGTCTATCAAGAAAATCGTGTAATATGTCAAAATGAGCAGAAAAGCCCCTCAGAATCAATCCTAGAGCGTCTGTGTGGCATTTTCGGGGCATAATATAAACAAGGGAAAATAGCGGAAAATAGCGGAAATTTCCCCTAATTTTATTTTCAAGAAAAATATTATTTTTTTAATTTTTTTCTTGACAAGAAAAAGATTATGCGGTATAGTGTAATTAAGTGGAGCGGTAAAGCCCCACGAAATAAAACAAGACCTTGCAGAAGCAGGGCAGGAGCAAAAACTATGAAATACACAGTTCACGTTGAGTACACTTACAAGAATGGAAAAAAGGAAGTTACAGACTTTGAAGTTAGCGACAGAAAAGTTGCTATGACGGTTTTCTTTAAGAATCACGACTTCTTAAAAAACATTAAAGAAAAAGGCGACATCAAGGATTTTAAAATTGGTGTTTATGGCGAATCGGTTGAAGCATAAGGGGGCGGTTATGAAATACGAAATCTTGGTAATTGAAAACGGTGTTGAAAAATCAATTATGACTGTAAAGAGCGAAGCCCGAGCAGTTGAGTTGGTTGCGATTTATAACGATATAGACTGCGGAACTGGCAGGACTTATTCTTACAGAAAAATAGGAGATTAGAATTATGAGTTGTTTTGTATGCAGAGCAGAGATTTTTAAGAGTGTGGCAAAGGTTTGTTTTCAGTACGGAATCAGACAGATTGAAAGAAGCCAGTACCCATTGACAATTGGGGAACTTGATGAGTTTGTAAAGAAGGTGGCAGAACTGAATTGCAAGAATTACGGAATCCGATATAACGAGCAGGAAGTTGAAGCAGATGTTGAAGGTTTTACCGATGTTCCTCTTATGGTCATCAAAAAGCAGGATATTGCCGATTGTCATTGTTGGTTATATCAGACAGAAGATTATTGCGATAGCGACCCTCTGTTTAAGATGGTAGAAGAAGCAACCGAATGGGCTAAGTTGTCGGTTGGGTGGAAAGATACCGACCTTGAACATTGCAGATGGGGTTGATAAAAAAAGCCCTTCATACAGAAGGGCGAGGAGAAACGCTATGAGCGAGAAGTATTGTTTGGTGGGAGTTGATGGCAACGCCTACGCAGTTATGGGTTATGTCCGCAAGGCTATGAAGGAGTGCGGATTTGACGAATCTGAAATCAAGGCGTATCTTGATGACGCAATGAGTAGTGACTACAATCACTTGCTTTGCGTGTCAGTAGATATGGTTGATAAGTGCAACGAGCGAGTTGCATAAATTAAAGACGGTGCAGGAAACTGCACCGCAAGGAGAAACTTATGGAAAAGGTTTTAATTGAAAAACTCAAGAATCACACTTGCGACCAAATTGACAAGGATATGATTTGTGCAAGAATCACAGACTTCCACGAAAAACTTTCTAATCTGTGTAGCAAGTTTGTAAAAGATGTGGAAGCACTTGTCGAGGGTAATGAAGTTGAAATGGCTATGTCGGGTCACGCAGTAGTTATGAGCCTTCTTAACGAGGTGCAGAATGAAACTCCGATTGTGATGATTGTCGGCAGACCTAGCCTTTGCGATAAGGTCTACAAACAGTTGGGCGAAACGCTTGAAAAGAAACGAAAAGAGGAGTTGTAATTATGGAGTAGGCTTTACTTGATAAGTTTCGCAATGGCACTTGTGATGATATTGACAAGGCTATGATTGTAACAAGTCTCAAAAAAACCCTTATAGATGTTCTCAAGGTCTTTGGAGAGTTTTCAAAAAATTACGAGGAAGCCATTAAGGGTAAGGAAGATGAATTGAAAATGGCAGGGTTTTCTTGCATTGTCGGAGTAAGTGACCATCTTTTACACAATGACGAAGTTGTGTTACAAGTAGTGGTAGGCGACCCCGATGACGTTGAAAATATCTTTAATGAATTAAAAAAGTCTATATCCGCATACGATACTGTAAAAGAAAAGCAGTAAACAATTTTGACTACTTCCCGAAACTAGTGTATGATATGAGCATACATTAGTTGAAAGGAAGTACCGTTCAATGAAAAATCCTATTGAAAGTATCAAAAGGCTTATAAGAAAAACTTGGAGCGAAGCACCATCGCTTGCGAGTTCAGAACTACTCAAGTTGTATCACACTAACCCACGTTTAGATGGCGTTAGAATGATTGCGTCAAAATGTGCCAGTACAGAGTTGTATCTGTATGACAAAGCAGACCTCAGAAAAAACAAAAATAATGCAGAGATAATTGAGGAACACGACATTTATGAACTGTTGGAAAATCCTTGCCCGAACTTCCGAGATTTGACGGGCTGGCATATCCGATACTTTGTATTTGCTTGTTATATCCTTGTAGGTGAAGGGTATCTGCTTAAAATCAGAGATAAGAACGGGAAGGTTATTTCACTTTCCCCGATGTCACCAAGTTGGGTTGTAAAGACACCGACAGACTATTCAGATTATTGGGAGATTTATCCCTACGGAACACTTGGCGGAAACTCAATCATCGTGCCGAATCAAGATGTTATATGTTTCAAAGACATCAACCTTAACGACCCTTTTGGAAGGGGCAAGGGAACTTCGGAAACAATTGGCGATGAGATTCAGTCAGACGAATATGCCAGCAAATATGCTAAAAACCTTTTCTTTAATGACGCTACTCCATCAGCAATAATTTACGCTCCGAATGGAACGAAAGATACCGCAGACCAAATTAAAAAGACTTGGTTGCAGAAGATGGGTGGATTCCGACACGCTAAAGAGCCGATGGTTTTGACGGGTGAAGGTGCAAAGTTTGAGAAGGTTTCGCAAACTCCAACCGAAATGGATTTTGTAAATAGCAGGGAGTTTTTAAGAAACTCGGCAAATGAACACTTCCACATTCCGCCCGAGATAATGGGAATCTTGCAGAACTCAAACCGCTCTACAATTGATAGTGCGTTTTATCTTTTGAATAAGAACGTGTTGGCAGACTATCTCAGAATGTTTGAACGTGTAATGAACACTCAGTTGTTATGGGAAGATTTTGACCCCGAGCGAAAACTGATGTTGCGTCACGAAAACAACATTGAAGAAGATGTGGAGCAGAAACTCCGAATCGTGAATGAAGGTTTGACAAGAGGTACGCTTACAGTAAACGATTGGAGAAGGGCAATGGGTTACGAAATTGACGAGCGTGGCGGTGATGTATACTTGCGAGGTTTGGGAACAGTCGAGATTCCGTTTAATTCAGAGCCGATAGAATTACCCGATATTACCGAGGAATCTGACCAAACAACCCAGCAGGAATCAGAGCAGACGGTTGAACTTCCCGATGATGAATCAGAGCAGGAACTTCCCGAAAAAGAGTTTAAGGAACTTGTAGAAGCCTACGGGAAAAAATATAAAATGCTCAAGTCAGAAGATGACAAGGCTAGACGAGTAGAGATTTGGAAAACTTTTGACGCAAGAGCGAGAAGCATTGAAGCCCCGTTTGTAAAGGCAATGCAGAAGGCGTTTACAAAGCAGAATGAACTTGCAAACAAGGCAATTACAGAAGCCATCGAAAACGGAAAAGATGTTGGAACTGCAATTGAAAACTTGTTCAATAAAGATATGGATTTAATGCTTAAACATTCTTTGGCAGGAGCATTTATCAACGGTTTGGAATGGGGAGCAGACCACGCTCAGACGCTTCTTGGAAAAAAGGGAGCAAAGGAAATATCTGAGGAAACTCGCAGACTGTTCAATATTTGGATAGATACCTACGGGTTGGAATTGTGTAAAGATATGAACAAGACCACCAAGTTGAAACTGCGTAAGATTTTGTCAGAAGCAATTGAGGAAGGCGATAGCCTGCCCGTGCGAAAAAAGAAACTTATTGATGCGTCAAACGGAATGTTTGCAGATGACAAAAAATACAGAGCAGAGTTGATTGCAAGAACGGAATCTTGCACCACGATGAACGCAGGCTCACACGAATTGTACCGCTCAGAAGGAATTACAATGAAAGAGTGGATTTCAGTTCAAGATGACCGCACTCGTGACGCTCACTTGGTTATGGACGGTGTTGTAGTGCCGATAGAGGAAAAGTTTGAAGTGCCTGCAACAAGTCAGAGCGAAGGAGCGTTTATGGAGTATGCTGGCGACCCTACCGCACCAGCAGGACAAGTTTGTAATTGTCGGTGTACCATTGCACCGTTTGTAATATTATAGGGGGATAGATGAACGCAAAGACTGTAAAGAAAATCCGCAAGGAGTTGAACAGTAAAGAAAAAGAAATGGTTAATGAGGTGTTTGATTATTTCAATTCACTTTCATTTTGGAAACGATGTAAAATTGCCTTGCGGATAATGCAGGGAAAATTATAGAGGAGATTAAAACTATGAATACAATGTTTGAAAAGGTTGCGGTGGCAGGCGATATAACACAAGCCATTGACCGCAGAGGGTGTTGGAGCGTTGCTATAACTGTTATTGGCGGAGCGTCAAATACCGCAGTAAAATTGCAGAGTTGCGATACCGCAGATGGAAGTTTTACCGATTATGCAGAACTTATCCCTGCGTCAGAATCAACCGCAGACCAGTACAAAGGTTTTGTTTTGGATTTGTATGGAGCAAAGAAGTTCATTAAGGTTGTCGGTGCAACTATGGCAACCGCAGTTTTAGGAGATTGCGACCACGATATAAAATCAGTTGCAATAACCGCAGGCGAGATTCCAAGCGGAGCAGACCTTGAAAATAACAAGACTGCGACTATTGATGTATCAACATACACTCAACCCGTTGAGATAACTCCAACCGAAGGCAAAGACGGAATGAAAAAGGCAACCGTTACACTTTCAAATATTCCGAGTGGAAAACTTTATGCTTGGCAGACAGGCGGAGAAACAGTTTACCTTGGATATACTGCAACTGCTACACCTACAACATCAGACACATTCTATCTTGCAACCGCAGATGGACTTGTGGAAAAGACTATTGAAGATGTAACGGGTTCTGTTGTTTCTGTTGAAATTGAAACAACAGAATCATTCGGCAGATACCTTGCAGGTGATATTGAATTTTAAGAGAGGTGCAGAAAATGAAACTTGAAAAAGGACAGACCATAAAAAAAGACTTGCCAATTATAACAGAAGATATTGGCGAAAGAAGCGTGCAGTTTACAATTTCAAAAGAGGTTGTAGACCGTGACGGTGACATTTTAAGAGCAGGCGGAGTGGACTTCACAAACTATATGAAGAATCCAGTTTTCTTGTCATTCCACAATAGCAGGGAGTTTCCGCTTGGAAAAGTTACAAAGTTTTGGGTAGAAGGAAATGCGGTTAAAGCCATCGTGTATTTCCCGAAACTCGAAGAACTTTCAACAGACCCTACTCAAGCCAGCGAAAAAGCAAAACTTGTAGATTTCACATATCATTGCTACAAGACTGGTATGCTCAATGCAGTTTCAGTCGGCTTTATCCCGATAGAGTGGGTTGAGAACGAAAACGGATTCGATATTTTGAAATGGGAACTTTTGGAGTTTTCAGCAGTTGCAGTACCAGCAAATCAAGACGCAATTGCAGAAGCAGTTAAATCATTTGGCGATGAGTTTGCAAAAGGATTTGTAACACTCGAAAAATCGGGCAGAAAGATTTCCGCAGAAACACGGGCAATTCTTGACAAGATTAAGGCTTGCGGTGACGAATTGGAAAAGTGTCAGAAAACACTCAAAGCCTGCGGTGATGATTTACGCAAGGCACTTGCAGAATTAGATGACCCTATCCCCGATGATGAGGAAGGCGGAGAAGGTGAAGAAACTGACGAGCCTGCAAATACCGATGAAGAAGATGATGATGAAAAAACAATTGATTTTGATTTTGGAAGCGAAGTCGAGTTGCCATAAGATAACTCCGAGAAAAACTTTTTAAGTTTTCCCCTTGCAATGTGCAAGGGGTTTTTTGTTTTAAGATTTTTGACAATATTTCCAAACTGATGTAAACTACAAAGCATAGGAGATAAAAACTATGAGCAAAAGAACATTTGAACTTATCGTAACAATCAGCGGAGCAGTTGCAACTTGTGCAATCGGTCTTGTAACATTTTTCAAGCCACAGTATGCAACCGCTATCAACTCATCAATCGAAATTGTTGAAACTGCAATTGTTGCGGTATGCGGAAACTTTGTAGACCCTAACAAGATTGCAAAGAAAAAATAGGCAAAACCCTTAGACGCTGATATAAGCGAAAAATAAGGGGTATAAAGCCTTCGATGGTGTAATATCATCAAAAATACAAAAAGACCGCTCAGAATCAATCCTAGAGCGGTTTACGAGCAATTTTACGGTGGAAGCAACACCGTTAAAATATAAAAAGCGTGGAAGTACCACTAAAAAACACTATAGGAGAATCCAAAATGAAAATGGAAATGGAAGATTTGGAGCGTATGATTGACGAACGCTCTGCAAAGCAGATTGAAGCCACAAAAGCCGATTTGCAGAAAGAATTGGGAGCAGGCGTTTCGCAGGCTCAGATTGACGAAGCAGTAGCAAAGGCTATCGCAGAAGTAAACGCTAAGGCTGAGAAGGACAAGCAGGAAAACATTAAATATCTTGAAGCCTTCAAAGAAGCAGTATCGGGAACAGATGAAACTGTTGTAAAAGAAACACCAGTTACAATCGTTAATCAGATGATTGCTTCTGCAACATCAGCAATGGGAGCAACTGGAAAATCTAACGTTGCTCAAGTGTCAAATGAAGAAATCTATCAGCAGGCAAAAAAGGACTTCCCTTACTCAAAGCGTCTGCATAAAGTTTTGGAGCAGAAGAAAACCCTCAATGCAGGAACTCCAAGCGAAGGTGGATTCACAGTACCACTTGCTTTCAGCGGTGAGTATATTGACGCTCTCGTAGCAAACACTCTCATTGATAAACTCAATATCCGCAGAGTACCACTTATCCACGGAAACTTGTCTATTCCAAGAATGGATAGCACTTCATCTGTTGGTTGGGTTGGTGAAACATCAAGCGGAGTTGTTACCCAGCCTGCATTTGGCGAAGTAAATATGCGTGCAAAGAAACTCAAGGCTATTACTGCAATCTCTAACACCCTTCTCAATGAAAGCGGTGTAAATCTTGAAGGTTGGATTTCAGAAGACCTTATGCGTAAGACAAAGATTGCCCTTGATGAAGCAATGCTCAACGGAACTGGAACACAGTACCAGCCACTCGGTTTGGCAAACAATCCCGACATTCAGACAACTGGTGGAACTTCAACCGCACTCGCTCTGACAACTCCAAACGATATGGTTGCCCTTCTCCAGCAGGCAAATGTTCGCCTTGAAAATGTACATTGGTTGCTTAACCCAATCGGTGAATCTTGGCTTCGTAACAAAGCCTTCTCAAGTGGACCTTTCGCTTGGTCAGATGAAATGGCAAGAACTGGCAAACTCCGTGGTTTCGATTTCCACAGTTCAAGCACAGTAAAGTTCACAGACGCTTCACCCGACTATGCAGATTTTTGGTTAGGCGACTTTGCCGAAATGATGTTCGGTATTGCTCGTGATATTACAATCGAAATCAGCAAGGAAGGCTCATTCTCTAGCGGTGGTCAGACTGTTTCAGCATTTGACCAAGACCTTACACTTATCCGCCTTATCACAGAATGTGACTTCGCTTGTCGTCAGCCAAAGGCATTTGTTAAGGGTACATTCTCTGTATCTTAATGCAGGGTAAAATACAAGGCGGTTTATGACCGCCTTATAGAGTGTCAGTTTTCCTAGTGAAAACTGTTTAAGGGGTCGGGTAATTCCCGACCCCCTTTTAATCTTAAATAAAGAGGTGAACAAAATGACACGTTCAAACCTTATAGAACAGATAAAGTTCGTAAATTGTGGTAATACCGCATTTGAAAAAGGTGGGGCTCAGACTGCACTCGTAGTAGCGTCAGCAGGAAGCAAGGAATTGCAGACTTCTGATTTAGCCGCTTCGGGATTCATCAAGTTTGCAGACCTCGATGAAGGAAATAACTGGGTAGACCTTTGTACTGCAAAGAAGTATGTCAAGACAAACGATTCGGGAGCAGTTGCAGTTCTCGGTGACTTTGGCGTAGACCCCGTTGCAAACTCATAAGGCGGTAAAAAAATGTCAATGCTATGCACACTTTCACAAGTTAAAACGCTTCTCGGAATATCAGAGCAGGACACCTCACAAGATGACAAATTGACCTTGTACATCAAGATGGCAAGTGCAAAAATCGAGGGTTATGTCGGCTATAGATTCGCAAGGGGTGAATATACAGAGGAGTTGCATAGCACTAATGACAGACAGTTGATTCAATTGAATCATTTTCCATTGCAGAGCGTTTCAAGCGTTACTGCAAATGGAGTGCCAGTTGAGGACTATAAAATCTTCCCCGAATATGCCCGTTGGGGAAGATTGTATAGGGGCAACGGGTGGAGCGGAAACGTATACACACGGGGCTTTACTTATGATATTGTAGCAGGCGTTTGGAATATCAGCGTAAGTTACGTTGCAGGCTATTTCCTTCCAAACGATACGGGTTATGTAGAAGGAGCAGAAAACTCATTGCCTTATGATATTGTAACACTCTGTATGGAAATGGTGCAGATGAAGTTTAATTATGAGCAGATGGGAGCGATTGGAATTAAGAGCCATAGCGAAGGACATATTTCAGAGAGTTATGGTGATGATTCAACAGACGTAGGCTTGACAGAAAGTGCAAAGTTAATGCTCAACAAATATGTTTGGTATGGGGTTGCGTAAAGATGGTCAGATTCAAAAATGCGACAGTTACAATTTTAGCAGAATCGACAACCCTTGATGAAAGCGGAGATTACATTGCCGAGTGGTCGCCAGTAGAAACTATTATCGGAGATGTACAACCTCACGCTATGACAGAAGATGAGATGAAGGTTTACGGTATTTCAGAAAGTAGGGGAAATGTCAGACTATTTCTTTATAATGGACTTCACCCGAATGTAAAAGTTGGAAACCGAGCAAAAGTTAATTCTGATTTCACGCAGTCAGAAGAACTTTATAATATTATGCCTATAAATGCGTGGAGCAGACACGGGGAATGTATTTTAGTACCCGTTGAAAATGAAGAAGAAATTACACCGCCTTCTGATGATTCGGGAAGCGGAGAGGATATAGAGAGCGGAGAAGATGACTAAAGATGACGTGCAGAAACAAATTGAAATATTGCACAAAGCGATGGAGCAGAAGGTTATAAATGCTAACCGAGATAGTGTACAATATGTTACAATCTGTAGTGCAGAAGTGGAGCGGACTTGTAAATCTATAATGAGAGATACCGTTACGAATCCTAGCGTCACTTATGGAACAAGAGGTCATCACCCATCGGTTGCAGGAAATCCGCCTGCGGTTGATACGGGTACGCTTTTACAGAGTGTTACACATTCTGTTGATGAGGAAAACGGAAACGCAGTTGGTAGAGTGGGAAGCATATTAAAGAATCCCGACTACCCTACGTTTTTGGAATATGGCACAAGCAAGATGAAGCCTAGACCGTGGTTATCAACTGCCTTGGTGAAGTGCCACGATTTTATGGATAAGGCGTTTAAGGAGATATTCAGAGTATGAACTTAAAAAAGTATTATAAAAATCTGTTATCTCAAAATGCCGAGTTGGTTGCTATGCTGGGAAATGTGGATAGAATTGTTGCTTCATATCCGCAGGAAATAAAAACCTTCCCGTTGGTGATATATGAGGACACCAATTCGAGCGATGTTGCGTTTAGCGATAATTTACCCGAAGGCACATCGGCAACCGTAAGGATTCATATTTTTACAAAGACTGTAAAAGGGTATGCAAAAGCAGAAGATATTGCAGAGATTGTACATCAAATATTTAGGGCAGAATATTGGGCTTGTACAATGAATCAAGACACCAGCGATGTTCAAGATAACATTCGCCATCGTGTTATGGATTTTAGACGTGAGTTTTACTCACTATAAAATATAACGTTATAAAACTTATAGGAGAAAACGAAAATGAATGAAGCACCTAAAATTGGCTTGGATAACGTAGTTATCGCAAAAGTCCTTTCGGATAGTGCAGAAGGAATCACATTCGGAGAAGTTAAAGCCTTGAAGGGTGCGGTTAATGCAACCGTAAACCCTAACTCAGACGTTGCAGTAGACTTCGCAGACAATGGACCTTTCTTCTCTGCTTCAAACCGTGGTAACACCGAACTCAGTCTTGAAATGATTGATGTCGATGTTGATGTACTTGCCGAAATGCTCGGTCAGCGTAAGGTAAACGGAATCACCGTTGAAACTCCGCTCGACCAGTCAAGCGACTATGCACTTGGTTTCCGTGTATGGCTCGCAGGAAAAGACGCAAACGGAAACAACCGCTACCAGTATTTTTGGTACGCAAAAGGCAAGTTTTCAGTTCCCGAAACTGGCGGTGAAACAAAGACTGACAGTTTGAACTTTGGTCATATTTCCGTAACCGCTCAGTTTGTACAGACACAGTTTGTACCAGTAGGGCAGGAAACTGGAACAATCTGTACACACATCAGAACTGATGACCCTACCGTACCTTCAAGTGTAAAGGCAAATTGGTTTAATGCTCCAGTAGTGCAGACAGTCAGCGATGATTCAGAACTTACCGTTACTGCTTCTTATGCAAACAGTAAAGTTACATTTACGGGTACAAAAGAAAGCGGAGCAAGTTTTGTGTTTGCACAAGGCTCAGTCATCGAAGGTCAGACAATTGGTGTTCTTGACGCAGAAGGTGCATTGGTTGATGGAGAATATACAGTTGGAACAACCGCTTCGGCAAGTCCGACAATTGTATTTACACCATCAGCAGAAGCCGAAACCCCTACAAGCGTATTCGTTACAAACGGATTGAAGGATTCATTCGGAGTAGGTGCAACACCTATGATTGATACAAGCCTTTAATCGCAGAGCGTGGCGAGTTTGCAATAATTCCCTAGTTGGTGTACAATACAAAGTACCCACTAGGGAATTATTTTTTAACAAGGAGTAATTTTATGGCAAATGAATTGGAATCTGTAAAACCCAAGAAGGTTACATTAAAGATTCACGGAAAAGAACGTGAAATCAAGTTTAGTTTTTCTGCTTGGGCAAAGATTGAGGAACTGTATGGCGGTATGAATAATATCGACAAACTTCGAGAAGAATTACTTGCGAAGCCTTTTAACACAATGCCGAAACTTTTGTACATCGGTTTGGTTGATAAGGAAGGGGTCACAGAAAATGACATTTTAGATGATTACGAATTGTCAGATATTGGTATCATCAAAGATGTTTTTGAGCAGGCTTTGTTTGGCTCGCTTCCGCAGGATTTGCAGGGAAACGAGGAGAAGGAAGCGAAAGCGTAACTATACCTTGGGCATACCTTTTGACAGAGTGTCTGTTAATGGGTTTGCCCGAAAGTTATTTTTGGGAATCCACCCCTCGTAAAATAATCGCTTTAATTGACCAAAAAAAAGAAATTACAAAAGAGATACAGAAAAGCCAAGCGGTTTATATTGCTTGTTGTATCGCAGGAAAAGATTTCAAAGAAATTGAAAAAAGTACAGAATCCAACGGACTTATTGCAGGAAGGGATATTCCGATTGACCCGATGGCATTAAACAGTCTGATGATGTGAGGTTGAAAAATGGCTGACGATTATTCAATAAATGCGAAAATAACCGCAGACACCAGCGGTTATGAAAAAGGCATAAAGAAAGTTCAAAAAACAACGCAGGAGTTTTCTAAAGGAATTGCAGGCGTTGTAGAGAAACTCGGTAAGAATGGTTTAGTACAGTCTATCGCCAGCGTAGGTCTTGCAGTAAACAGTCTTACATCATCATTCCGAATTGTAACAGATGTCATCAAAAAAGTTGGCAAAGCAGTTGGGGAATGTACCGAAGCATATAAAACTCAGTTAATCGCAGAGCGTCAGTTAGATACCGCAATACAGAACAACCCTTTTATGACGGGGGCAAGTTCAGAAGCCTTAAAAAACTTTGCGTCAGAATTACAGAAAGTTTCCAATTATGGTGATGAACAGTTAATTCCTCTGATGGCAAACCTTGCTTCTCTTGGAAGGACACAAGAGGAGATTATGCAGATTATGAAAACCGCAACCGATATGGCTTCAAGCGGAGCGGTTTCCCTTGATACTGCTATCAATCAGTTGAATATGACCCTTAACGGAAATATCGGCAGACTTGGTATGCAGAACAAGGAACTCAAAGGGCTTACCGAAGAAGAACTTAAAAACGGAAAAGCAGTTGAGATTCTCGGTCAGAAATACAAAGGTTTGGCAGAAGCCACAATTGATACTTCTCAGCAGTTAAAAAACATTAAGGGTGATTTCAAAGAAGCCATTGGAGAGTTTACACTTCCATCAAGTGATATGTGGAACAAGTTTTGGATTGGCTTTTATGAAAAAGGAATCAGCGTTATAAACAAGTTTAACGATTATCTCAACAAGACAATCATCGGCTCAAATATATCAGAAAAACTTGTGGAAGGTGTAAAACAGATTACAGACGCAAGACAACAAGAATTATATCTTGAAGATAATATTCACGAACTTTCAGAGGAACAATTAAAGAGCCTTAATGATTATCTGAGTGGTTTGAAAAAGAAAACAAAAGAGCAGGAAAAAGTTTTAAAGGTTGTACAGATGGAAACCGAAGCCCGAGTTTTCCTTGCAAAACTTTATGCTCAGATGGACGCAGAAGAAGCAGAGCGAAACAAGAAAAAGGCTGAGGAAGAAGAAAACGAAGATAAAATTGCAAAACTTAAAGAGAAGTACACAGAAGAAATTAAAAAGCAGGAAGATACTTGGGAGAAGCAGAAAAACATCACGGGGAAACAAGTTGAACTTACCGAGAAGTTGAAGTTTTACGAAGATAAACTTGTTGCTATTATGGTCGAAGCAGGCGGACAGATAACAACTAATAATCAGTATTACAAAGACCAAATGGCGATTATAAATCAGATTAGAGAGGAACTTGCAGGGCAGAGCGGAGAACTTGCAGACCTTTCTTCTTGGAATGATAAATTATTACAACAAGAATTAGACCGTCTTGAAATCAAGAAAAGCGAAGCAGAGGAAACTAACAATTATAAGGAGCAGAAAAATTACATTGACGAAATAATGCTTCTTAAATTGGAACAGTTGCACAAGCAGGAGCAGATTGATTTACAGTCTGTTGAAGATACTGCCAACGCAGAAGAAGCCCGAAAAAAGATAATTGAATATTACGATAATGAGCGAGTATTGATATTCAGCGAAGCAAACGGGCAGATTGCCGAAATGCAGAAAAAGCAGATTGAGGAGCAGGAGAAAGCACAAAAAGACGCAATTGCAAAAATTGCAAACTATGCAAAAGAGTATGCAGAGAAAATCGGCTCATTCTTTGAAAAAATGGGGAGAGCAATTTCAAATACATTCAATAAAGTAAAAAGCACAATGAAAAAACTTTTTTCTTTTAATGTAGATGACGCACTTGATAATCTTCTTGTGTTTGAAGATTCTGTTCTTACGTTTTTTGTGTAAACATTGCCAAAATTACCATCATTTTTGGCAAGTGCTTTGCAATCAATCGGGGTGTTATTACAGAGTGTTTTACAGAGCGGTGGATTTGCACAGTTGGGTGAAATCATCGCCAGCATGTTTGCACAAGTAATTGAGTATGTTCCCGTGATAGCGGAGATTTTTGAACAGATAATTGAAAAGGTTTTTGGCAAGGTGGATATTAAAAAGTTTATCTCAATGCTCGGAACGTTTGTCGGAAACTTGGCAAAGAAACTTCCTAGTTTGATAAAAAAGGTTTTCCCAGTAATAACAAAATCTATAATGGAACTTATAAAAATGTTACCGCAGATTGTACCGCAGATGTTGGGCGGAATCATCGACACCATTACAACGCTTTTGAATCAGATATTGACATCTTTGCCACAGATATTACAGACCCTTATTCCAAGCGTGCTTGAAACGATTGTAAAGTCTTTACCGATGTTCATAGAAGGTTTGGGTAAAGTCGTAGCAGGAATATTAAAGGCTTTGCCCGATATTATATTTGCAATTATAAACGGTCTTGTAGACTTTATAAACAACCTTACCGCAGATGATATGGTAAATATTGTAACTGCCATAATTAAGGCTATATGGGAAATCGGAAAAGCACTTGTTGCGAGCATACCGAAAATATTGCAGGGATTTTGGGAGTTGGCAAAAGGGCTTATTAAAGGTTTGTGGAATCTTCTTCTTGAAGCCTTGAAAGCAACGTGGAAAGGTTTAAAATGGGTTTTAGATTTGGTCGTAGATGGATTCAAAAAATTGTTTGGATATGAAACGGGAACAAACAATGCTAGAGCAGGCTATGCACTTGTAGGTGAAGCAGGACCTGAACTTGTAAAGTTCAAAGGCGGTGAACAAGTCTTAAATACAAGAAACACGCAGAAAGCATTGGCAGGAGCAGGCGGAAACTCAAACACATTCAATGTTACATTCAACAACCTTCAAGATACAAGTGCTTATGCGATGATGTCACAATTAAAGGCTTATAACAGACAGATGGCTATAAACGGAATTATATAGGAGAAGCGAAAATGCAGAAATTAGTTTGGCAAAATGCAAATGGCGATATTTTAGATTTAACAAGCGGTAATTATGGAATCACAGAATGGGAAGGCTTCTCAAATACATCTTTGAATATTCAGACGCAGAGCGTACCGTTTCAAGACGGGGCGGTTTTTCTTGACGCTTTAATCGAGCAGAGAGAGTTAAGTATTACTCTTGCAATGCAGGATAAAAACAATCTTGAATTGCGATACCAGCAAAGACGGGAACTTATATCTGCTTTAAACCCGAAACTTGGTGAAGGCTATCTGATTTATACAAACGATTATATCTCAAAAAGAATCAAGTGTATTCCACAAATCCCGTTATTTGAAACACACAATTCCGATACAGTAGGAACACCGAAAGCAAGTTTGAGTTGGACTGCTTGTTCACCTTATTGGGAAGATTTGGAAGAAACACAAACAGAAATAGAATCTGGGGAATTAAAAGCAATTATAAATGTAGGTGATATTCCTTGTCAGATTAAAGCAAAAATCCCTTATATTTCAAACAACCCTGTTTTATATAATCGCACAAATGAAAAGAAAATTGCATTAAATGGCATAAGTGAAAAAACTATAGAAATCAATACAAACATAGGGCAGAAGGAAGTTTTGGGGATTGATAATATATTTAATTGGGTAAGTGGTGGAGTAATAAATGATTGTGTTTATGGGAACGGGAAATATGTTTATGTAGGTACAAACATCATTGTAGAAGATTATTTTCAAGGCACAAGAAAAACTGTAGATAGTGGAATAATATCAACCTTGATTGCAGTTGCTTATGGAAACAACAAATATGTAATTGGTGGGCAGGATGGTCAAATAATCACATCTATAGATGGGGAAAATTGGGAATTACAACAAACTATTGCAGGGGGAATAAATGCTTTAATATATGGTAATGGGAAATTTGTCGCAGTAGGTGGAAATGGGGTTTATATTTCAGAAGATGGCATATCTTGGACTAAAACATACACAGGAACAGATTATTATGATGTTGTTTATTCAGAAGAAAAAGAGCTTTTTGTAGTATGTGGAAGGACTAGCAATATAAAATCAGTTGATGGGGAAAATTGGGTTTCAATAACAATCACAACCCCAATTTATAGTGTCTGCTATGGTGCTGGGATATTTATGGCAATAAATAATTATTATTCTTCGGGGCAATATTATTCCAGAGTGTATACTTCAACAGATGGAACAACTTGGACACAAATGGGTGAAACTTATAATATGATGGTGGATAAGGTTGTGTACGGGGAAGGAAAATATATTATGGGGGGTGGGTTAAATATATATACTTCTACAGATGGCACAATTTGGGAAGTGCAAGAAAATGTGACGGAAGGAACTATAAAAAATATTGTATATGAAAACAGAAAATTTGTTATTGTTGGTAATGGTGGTTCTATTTTAAAATCACTAGATGGACTAAATTGGGAAACAATAATATCTGGGGTTAATTTTTATATATTCGATATTATTTATGCAAACAATAAATATATAGCCGTTGGGAGTAGTGGAAATATTGCAACTTCAACAGATGGAAAAGTTTGGCAGTTGCAAGATAGTGGAACAACAAAATATTTATATTCTATATCTTATGGCAACAACACTTTTGTTGCAGTAGGTGAAAGTGGAATTGTTCTTACATCAAGTGATGGCACAGAATGGGTAACAAGAACAAGTGGATTTTCTGGGCAGATTAGTTCTATTGCATTTGGCAATGGAAAATTTGTTGCAGTTGCAGGAACAGGGGGAATGCGATATTCGGAAGATGGAATAACTTGGCAGAATGTAACAAACGGTGGTTTCTTTGATGGTGTTTGTTATGGGGGAAGCAAATTTGTTGCAGTAGGTAGAAGTGGTTACACAGGCACTTCGGAAGATGGAATAACTTGGGAAAAGCACAATAACAATATATCTTGTGAAAGGGTATTTTATGGAAATGGTCTATATATAGCAGTAGGCTTGGAAGGAACGCTATATATTTCAGAAGATGGAATAACTTGGAATAACAAAAGTTTAAACACAAATAAAAGTATAAACAAAGGGGCTTATGGGGACGGGGGTTTTGTTGTAGTTGGTGATACTATAACAGCCATATCAACAGATGGTAATTCTTGGGTATTAAGAACAACCCCATACAATTTAAGAAGTGTAATATACGAAAACGGAAGGTTTGTTTCGGGTGGTGTAACAGGAATAATAACTGAATTAGCAATAGGAGGAACAGAAAACTTGATAACAAAGTTGTCTAATGATTCAGATATGACATTTAATTTAGAAGTTGGTGAAAATGAAATATATTATGAAGATATAAATGGCAGACCTGTTTATATTACTTATCGCCAGGAGTACATAGGAGTATAAAATGAGTTACAAAGACAAACCACAGATTAAACTTTATAAATACGAAAATGCTTCTTTTGTGTTGCAGGCAATTATTGACGATTTTCAAGAAGTGTCTTTTGAACACAACATCTATGAAGCAGGAACTTTCACTATCACGATAAACTACAATATCCCGAATGCCTTGAAGTTTGAACGTGGGCTTTTCTGTCAGTTCGGTGACAATCCTTATGACTTCGGGGAGATTTACTCGATACAAGACGCAATCGGGCAAGACGGAAAAGGCTCACAGATTAGAACAATTACGGGTCGTGACGCAAGGTATATTTTGAAACGTAGAGTTATAAAAAATATGAACTCAAACGGATTGTGGGCAATGACCGACAAAGGCGAAATTGTCTTGCGTAATCTTATTAAAGACCAATGCGGAAGCGGAGCAGAAGCAAAAAGACAATTGCCGATTGCAAACACAATCCTAGCAAGTGCAGACGCAATTGGCAAGGTTTATTCTGTTTCAGAAAACTTTACAAATCTTTATGAAGTCTGCAAGACAATTGCAACACAATCAGAAATCGGCTGGGCAATCAGTTTTGATGGAACAGTCTTGACGCTTGAAGTGTATGCAGGAACAGACAGAAGCCAAACTGTAAGATTTGATACAGATTACGAAAGTCTTGCAAACGGGGAGTTTACAGATTCGTCAGACGCATTTTCAAACGCAATTTATGTTGGTGGAAAAGGTCAAAATGACGACAGAGATATTTACGAAGGAGAAGATATTTCCGCAGGAACACCGAGCGGACTAGACCGATTTGAAAGTTGGGATAATCAGAGTTCAATGACTGTTGAAGCAGAGTACGAAGCAGAAGCGTTGTCTATGCTCACACAGTACGGACAGACACTTACAATGAGTGGAAACGGATTGGCAAAATGCCCTTATGTTTTTAGGGAACAGTACGACATTGGCGATACAGTTACAGTTGCCTTTTCGGGTAAATCTGCAAAGGCACAGATTCTGTCAATTACAGAGCATTGGTCTTGGGGTGCTTATGACATAAGTTTTGCTTTTGGAAAGCCACAGAACAACCTTGCAGACCAACTTCAACTTATGTTGCGTAAAATACAAGAAGCCAGCAACAAGACAAACTCAACGGATTCGGTGCGATGGTACACAATCCCGACAGATACTGCAATGCCGAAAGCAGATGTTACATATAACACAATCGGCTTTGTAGGAACTTGTGCAGGTGGTGGAAGCACATTCACCTTGTATCTTGATAACGAAAAGACGGGTGCAAAAACCTATCACGTTTATTTCAAGCAGTTAGGTGGTGGAACTTTAACATTGACAACGGGCAAGGCAGGGGCAACAAACTTGACACTTAATTCGGGAACTTATGTTGCAATTATCTATGTAGACGAAGATGGAAATATTACAACGCAGGGAACAACAGTTACCAATTCTGTTACTGTTGATAATATGCAATCTGTCTCCTCAAATGCAGTTGCACAGGCATTGGGAAGTTATAGAAAAAGAAGAACTGCACAATTTTATTGGGCAAATAACTATTCTAGTGGATATGTAAGGTTTCTTGTTTTAAAAAGTGGAACTAGTACTGGAAATCACGACTGTTCTGTTGCAGGAATAATCAGAAATTGTCCCCCTAGTAATGTTTGGGATTTTTATTTCAATTTACAATGTCGTGGAACCAACACAACTGTTCAATTTTCAAGGTTTTCTGTGTTTGCATTAAATGGGGGTACAAAGCCAAGTTATGTTGCAACTAGAAAATTAAATGGAACACAGTTTGTTTTAACTTTATATGTTCCTTTTGCTTCTTGGAAATTAGATTTTGCAGAAATATTGTATGTAACGGGTGGTGATGTATTCCAACCTTTAGATTTAC
>JAEIGA010002458.1_pt1 | contig 29580 bp, 35 predicted proteins | sample 9270691 | NCBI WGS metagenome assembly JAEIGA01 (sample SAMN17057246, study PRJNA624740) | gut metagenome | biome: biome; isolation source: fecal sample | host: Bos grunniens | place: China: Xizang | collected 2019
AGTGCCGATGGTGTAGAACTCAAACAGCGAATAACTCTTGCCATCTGCCATTGTGCGTCTGCGCCAACCCGCTACATCTGAGTTGATCTGCGCAAGCGTTTCAGTAACGCCCAAGATATAGGGCGAGTTCTTATAAGCAACCTCGTATGCAGGCTTGAACTCCGCGTCGAGCATTGCGTGTACGTTTGCTTGATCTGCGGTAGCGTCAGGCTCATACTCACCTGCTGCACCAACTTCCCAAGCTGCCACAACATCGCCCGTATTACCGATTGCACCCATAGCTTCCTTGCTTGCATCGTAGCGAGTAGCCGACCACGGATAGTCCATACCCACAGCCATAGGCGTATGGTCAGTACCTTCGAGGTGCATCAGCGTGCTCTCATACTGCTCGTCATCAAAGCCGAATGTCGGCTTATCGCCCTTATCAGCACCGATAGTGTACAAGCCAATAGGCACGTAGTTATATTGATCGGTAGTGCCCTCGATGAGTACCTTCTGGAAACCGAATACAGGGTACTGCGACACAGCGACATCTTTGCCAACGAGATTCTCGCCAACAACTGCTCGGTGCAGATGGTTAAACATTCGGGTAGCACCCATCTTGTGGCTGTGCATTGACGAAGCCACGTTCTTCTTTGCAGTAATTCGACGCTTGCCGTAGGCTGAGCCGAGCTTCCAACGGAAGTTCCAACGGAAATAAGTCATTGCGGTCGTACCTTGACCCTCGATAGTTTGGTCGAGAATCGGAGTGCCCGACAGCAGAGCTGACATCTCGTCGTCAAGCTCGCCCTCGATCTTGTTGTGGATATTGACCCACAAATTACACTGACCGCTCGACGGATTGAGCAAGTTAGGGATAACCGCCTCGCCCAACATCTCGATGACCATCGTGTTTAGCCCTGCCTTAACGCAAGCGTCATAATCGAGCTGGTAACTATCGTTGATAGCCTTGTCGATCTGCGCCTGAGCATTGGCTTTATCCTCAGCCGTCGGCAACGAGTTCACGAAGTTCTGCATCGCATTGGGTGCGCCAAATGCCGATTCGTAAACACGCATCTTATAAAGATAGAAATCTGCCGTCTGTGAGCCGAGAATGATATTGCCACTCTGTAACCACGAATCATTGCTTGCGAACGAGAACTCGCGCACGGGCGAGCCATTACACCAAACCTTAACCAGATTACCGTAGTTGGTTTTGTAGTTGGGAACAATAGAGATAATCACGTTCAGAGTTTCCTCGTCGGTCGGCTTATAGTTTTGAAGTTCCGTATCCTTCAAGTCGCGCGAATGTATCGCAATCTCTTTCGGGGTAATCTTAATACCTCGGAAATCTGCGCTCGTCGGGTCATCGCAAATGGTAATGATCGGCTCGGTGTAGTCGGCAGCGTTCTCGACCTTGTAGGTCAGCTCAATTGTCTTACTGCCCGACATCTTCGCAAACGGCTGATAGGGGATTGTGCAAGTCGAACTTGCGGGCAAACGTAAGCACTTGCGACCTGCGTTATCGGTCGTCCAACCGTCTGTGCTATCAGTCCACGCCATACGCTCGAATACTGCGTCATAGACTTTCGAATCAATCGCATTAACAATCTTGTCGCGGTTCTCCTGCGCATTAGAGCGAATAGCGGGGTTAATATAGAACACCGCACCCGATGTTGCAGGATACGACTTGCTGTTATCTACTGCGTAGATTGTCTGCTGTTCGTTGCCGAAGGTGATAACCGCATCGAGCTGTACGTCAGCCTCCTCAGTTTCAATCTCGATCGCTACGGTGTAGTCGAGAGGTGCGCCTGTCGGGACATCTACCAAATCCTCATCGACAAGAACGGTGGGGGTAGCCTTAACAATACTCGATACTTTAACGTGCGGAGTACCCGTAGCGGCACCAGCGTTGTAGATCGCGTACTTGAAAAGACTATTCTCGGCAAAGTTGAACACCTTGTCGGGCTGTTCACTTACCGAAATCAGACGAGCCGTATATTGGTCTGCTGCTGCCACGCAGATGATGTTATATTTGAGGTGCTCCGACTCCAAACCGTTAGCGTCGAGCCAAAGTTCTACGTTGTAGATGCCTGTACCTGCGGCCGGAAATTCCAAACCTGTAAAGGTGTAGGCATTAGTAATATATGTAGCCGAGCCGATATTAACTTCGTAAATCTTTTCGTAGCCCTCTTTGGCAACTTTGATCTTCAATATCTTCTGCAAGTTACCGCCAATGTTCATTCCGCCCAAGTTGTAGGTCGCGCCTTCAATGAACGGTGCATACCACGTGAAGTTCGAGGGCGAGAGATACATCGAGGTGAGGTTGACGGTGTACAATAGATAGGCAGAAGCGTCCGATATGGCACCTTTGACCGTAATTCGCACGCGATTGCTACCGACAGCGAGTGCCTGGCGCACATCAATCGTAAAGCGAGCTCCATTCAACACAAGCTGATCAGATACAAGCGTGTCGAATTTGCCCGTGTAGCCGCGATCAATCTCTACCTTTACCAAGAAATCCTCGTCGATCTCCACATAATTGTTCTCCGTCAAACCCTTCTCTTCCGAGATGAATGAACAAGAGATCTGAGCTTCTGTGTTCTGCGTGGTATAGTATAGATTGGTAGAAGACATTCCGTTCACTATACGAATGCGGCTTTGCTTGGTCGCAAAGCTAAACAACGTCGGTTCGCCTACAATTAATGAATCATCGCCAGTGGCTAGCCACTTAGCCTTATCGTCTGCATTGCGGAAGCCATACTGCATAAATGTCAGAGGATCGAAGTATGATGCACCCCAACGCTGATCACGAGCTTCGTGAGCAGCACCAATGCCCTGCTCCTTGATATACTCCTCGATTTCACCCTTGGGACGTCCCTCCCAAGATTCGTTAATGTCTACTATTTTAGCCATACTTACCACTTTTGATCACGACGCCACTTATCAGTTCTACGCCAATATTTACTTATTGCCTGCCATATTTTTGCGCCTCGAAACACCATCGAGGCGATAATCTTATCTTTATACGATTGGACTGCGCCAAAATACTCTCCTCGAAAAAACAACATCGTTACTCCTCCTTTGAATAATAGATCACATTGGGATCCCACGTGCCATCTTCCAGCATTTGCTTGATCTCCTCCTCTGTCGCCTCGATCAGTACCGAGTCGAGAATATGCTTCAATGCGTTAGTTACTGCTGCTTGCGATACTACCACATTCGATCCATCTCCGAGCTCCTGAGCAATCGTCAGAGATGGCACGAGGAAGTTTACACCCACTTCGATGACCTTATTAGTCATCACGATTGCCAATGGGATCTCTCTACTATTCGCTGGGGTCGGTGTATAGAATGGTGGTAGCACATCAAGAGCCGATGATGCCCCCTTGTAAACCTGACCCTCGTGCGAGATCGTGATTGCAATAGTTGCACGACCAGGAGTGAGAGCCATTGTATCCTCGGAGGTCAGCGCGAACTGTATAATGCCATCCGAACCCAATGATCGATCAACTCTGTCGCTGAGCGAAAGAGAATTGCCCATTGATGTTGTTCGAATTTCGACATCAAAGTGCATTGAATCGGGAATCTGCATAGCTGCCTCATTCTGATTGACCACGAATCGCACAACCGCCGTCTCGCCTTGATATATATACAATCTACTCATAATCGCAGATAATTAGTCAATTGGGCACGATGAGGTATTATATCGACGAGCCTCAGATCCCGGTTGTAGAGCGTCTGCTACATTGAGCCCGGGGACAAGCTCTTCGACATATCTGACGAAGTCGTCAAGTCGCTGTTTATAGTCTTCGTACGGCATTTGTGCGAGTTCGGCATCTGATATTTCACCGTATGACTCGAAAGCCAAACAGCCGTTGTATTCCGTCGTAGACTCGATTCTGCCATCTACGATACGCTTCACCACAATCGTTAGCGAGCGCTGGTATCCGTTGTTTGTATACGCCATTGTATTACTGTTCCAGGTGTGTAATGATAATCTTCGTCTTGGGCAGGTGTAATGCTCTCAATCGACCATTTATCGATTAGATCGCCATAGTTGGGATAGTAGCTATCAGAGCGACTTGCTCCTACCTTAAATTGGAGTTCTATTCCATATAACAAGGTGACAACGATAGGTGATGCTACCGGATATTCCGATATCGCATACACCTCCGTAGTTCCGTCCTCAGTCTTATCGACAACGAGCGTGATCGTATTGCTCAGATTGACGAAAACCTGTTCACATCGGTAGTTCGTCCATTCAGCAGTATAGATAAACTGCTCGCATACGTAATCGCTAAATGCAACTTCATACAACACTGATCCGTTCTCGACGTAGTAAGTCTTGTCAGCTTGTTTATACTTGTCGAGTAACGCGCGTAATCGAGCATCATCATAGTGCTCGCCTTGCTTGATGATCACGACCTTAAAGTCATACGGCAAGGTCGCTGGCTGGATCTCTGCCACAACTCCCATCTGTTCGCGCAACATACGTTCGAGCATAATAGCTGATGAGTTATACGAAGCTCGTTGCAGGGCACTATCTCGCCAACTTTGACTACGATCGTGAAGGTCAGCAACACCAGATAGTAACGCTCGCAGGAAGTTGTATATCTTGCGTTGGCGCATTACCACTGGGAGGTTGAAGGCGATGAATCGATACCAATTAATTCTCATAAGCTGCCAGATAAGAGATGGTCAAATTGTCAATCACGAAGCTGCCCGATGTCGAAGGATAGTTGTTACCATCGAGTTCGACAAATCCGCCATTAGCTGATGCAGTATAGACATTGCGCAGAATCACGTCCGTAACACCCTCTGCGTTCTGAATCGCATCGACCATCTTCGTCTTATTGAAGACACCTCCGTATTTGATGCTGTTGATGTAGTTCTCAATCGCCTCGGCGACAGGAGAAGTGCCATCAGTGATACGCTTACCCTCGGAAGTCAACAGCAGAGGATTGTAGTTGACCTGGGCCGATATCTGCAATCGATCGCTTGCTTTGCTCACCACATCAAGGCGTGATCCTGCCGGAACCACTCGCTGCATATAATGAGCGAATCGAGACAGCTCATCCTCCGTCAGCGGTAGCTTATTCTCCTTACTGACTAAGATCTGCACACGTTGCACATCATTGTCGTCCTTGCCGTCGCGAGCTGCGGCAAAGGCAATGATGCGAGCATTGGGATCATCGACAGCATAGCCATATGATCGAGTAGCCTCATTGTAGACCAGATCATAGCCGTGCTGATAGGCAAGTGCCTGCTCTCGGTACCACGGGATACTCGCTACATAGTGCGAGTCAATCGCAGCGTCAACTTCATCAGCCGTCGTGGCAAAGGTTCGCTCAACAAGGTAGCAGGCCAATGCGACTATATTGATGATCAGCGCCTCGAATGATACCTTGCTAAACTGCTCGTCGAAGGTCTTGTCTGCGTCCAAACCGTACAGCGCCACCAACTCACCGTTGCCAACGAAGTTAGCCTTCAAATCGTTTGTAATATCGTTCAGTGTTCTCATTTATAATAGTGTTTCATCAATCTCTTCATCAGTCATCATCGTAGCCGGCTCAATGCCCTGAGCATTGTAGTATGCTACGACCGAGTGGTTGATCTCGGCGGGGATCTCCACCTCCGCAGGAGGCTGATCCGTGACCGAACAGCCGGCAGCCAGAGCAATGTCGTAAGCTGCTGCCACATCTCCCGTGTGGCGAATAGCCAGGTCAAAGAAGTTCTGGCGATTCAAAACCTTAACCTTCATAACTTGCATCGATGTGAAGATTATCTGTATATTTTACCTCGACAACTTTTTGACCATCGCCACGAAGTTGCGAGCAGATCTCCGCAATAAGCGCACTGGTATTGTCATCACGCAAGAAGCGCATAGCGCCGGCGCCAGTTGTTGGCCAGGCCTTGAACTCTCCTGCTCCGGCTACTGTCAGCAGAGCCTGGTTTTGCGAGGTGATATCGTCCATCGCCAAGCCCTTGATGATGCGACCTCGCGCATCTCGCTTGATATCTACTTGCAGATCCGGGGTGAGCATTATACCGTGAGACTTATTCATTTTAGTGCTTTATCTTGGTGTCTTCGAGGGCATCTCTATTTGTCAGTTCCAGCGAGCTCGACGCCCACACGCTCGCTGCTGTTTTAAGTTTTGCACCTCCGTCATTGGGGGTAACAACCCACGACTTAAAAGCCGTTTTAAGGTCGTTTAAGTCGCGTTTAAGTGAGTCTATCTCGTCGATCAAGGCAGAGATCTTCACTAAACCTCCATTCTCTCCTTCATTGATCACAATCTCCTCGACGTTTGCCAAAATCTTGTCAATGGCTGAGAAACCCATTGCATAGGTCAGCGACTCCTCGTTGTCGATGATTGCGACGACACACCACGCTCCAACCTTGGGGATCATCACGATCTCGGCTTCCTCGACCGATGTCAGGCGCACATCATAGATGATGTAGCCCTCATCGATCTTCACGTCGCAGGTCTGCGCCTGTTCATCGACAGCCTCGACTGTGCCCAACTGCATCTGCGATGGCGCAGCTTGTCGAGATAGCGCTTTAATCCCGGCACGAATACGATCAGCTCTATCCATTGCTCAATGCCCTCCCAATTTTTACTTCACGACGGAACCCATTGCGCCCGGCTGTGGTATTTACTGCCTCGATCATATATCGGCCGTAACGGTTGCCACTGAATCGACGATCGCGGATCTCGGCCGTCATTCCAGGTTCGGCATACGGGATACCAAAAGTGGTGATCGATCCCGAGAAGCCGTCGTACTTCATTGTCTTCAACTTATCCTGCGCCAGGCGTCGCAGTTCTGCCTCAGTCGTCACATTGTAGAAGTGCAACGTCGTAACCGATGCAGCGTCGCTGTCGCCGACATCGATGCGCAGTTTCTTGTTACTCGGCAAGATCGACACAGCGTTGATCTTGATGCGCACATCGCCCTCGCGTCGGAACGTCAGATCGGGACGAATGACATTCTGTTCAAGATCGTAACGTGCGGTACCCGTATTCATATCGGTGTATGGCACCATCACGTGCAACTTGCCACCTTGATAGAACGCTTCTAAACCATACTTCGAGCAGAGTTCTTCGATGGCATCGAACACGCTACCACCGCCTTTAACGGCGAATGGCGACAACGTAACGTCAGGCACCTCGTCCAACTGAGCCTCAGGAACAAGATAGCGCAGCACATCAGCCAACTTCACTTTGCGCCAACTCTTAGCCTTGGGGTGCTGACGTTTCAGCTGATACATCTCGTCCTCGCACTCGATCACCACAGGGCGACGCTGCGACACATCGACCACGTAGCCGGTGAACTCCTCACGAATGCCGTAACCCTCGTAGCCGAGGCGGATCGATACACGATCGCCACCTTGCAGAACATTACACAGATACTGCGAATCGTACTCTGAGGGTAGCGTGATCGAGGCGGTAGCTGCGAGCTCCGAGCGCGAGCGTGAGATGCGCACCTCCGACAACGATCGGAATGTGTACTTGCCGATATCGGCCTGCATTGTCAATACGTAGCTCACGACCAGCCCTCCTTAATTTCGAGTTGAACATCACGATCCGACACCGCTGTGATGGTGTAGGCTTGCATCGATTGAGCACCAGCCTCTGCGGGCTCGCTATGGCTCTTGATGACGATCTTGTCAATGCCATAGCAACGATTCAGAATGTCATTCTGGATCCTGATGCCACCCATCTTAGTGAAGAGGTTGTTGAGCTTAGCAACCTGATCGTAGGGATAATCATCATTATCCTCGTTGATCAATACACCACGGATGACAATCGTATAGCCTTCCATTGCGACCTCTTCTACCACGGGCCCGACGCCACCGGTCATCTGTGTCTGGACAACGGTTTTCGAAGCTGACACCGAGATGAGAGGATCCACCGGGAGCGTCCAACCGTCGAGCGTCAGGGTATCGAGGAAGAGATCTCCTACGTGTGCACCTGCATAGCCCAATGTCGATGGGCGAGTAGCTACGCCAGTCAGCGAGCCGTCCCACGTCGACGGAGTTGTGGTCAAAGACTCCTTGCCTACTTCTACATCGGCCGAGGCCTTTACGCGACCACTACGCACGTGAGCTGTCAGATAGTTGAACAGTGCGACAGCCGAGCCGTATGGTTCTGCCTCGAAGAGCACATTGTGTATGTTAGCTGGGAGTTTCATCGCACTGCGAGTTGTTCGGCACCATAGATAGCTCGGATCAGAGCTTCCTCGACGATCGACGTGATATCATCACGCGATTCACGTACGGTCGAGTTGAACGATTGCGAGCCCACCAATGAGCCAATAGTTACGTTAATTACTTTCTGTTGGCGGCCACCGCCGATAGCGTTAGAGATGGCCGATTGGGCATCGACTACGGTATCGCTACCGCCATTGCCACCAGTTGGCGCGTCCACCGGATTCTCCAAAGCAGCGATCTGCGACAGTACGCTATCGTACGAGCTGATGGCTGCGCCCCACTTGCCGATATTCGCTTCGCGCGAGCGAGCCCCTGAACCTAACAGATAGAAACCTAGACCGCCTGCGTAGTTCTTGGCTTGTGAATTAAACCACAACCCGACAGTGGAGGGATTAGGCAATGTGCCATAAGTCGCTCGCGCTTGATCTCGGGCACTCTCGACGCTAGCCTTGAAGGCTGCTCGATCAGACTCGCTCATCGAGTCCCAGCGTTCCAATCCAGAAGTCGCCCAATCAGCGATTGAAGTACCCTCTCGGCGGGCAGCTCCCTTCCAGTCGATCACATCTCGCACGAAATCAACTGCCGCAATGCCCAAGCGCACCAACTCGATACGGGCTGGCAGCAAAGCCTCGCCCAACTGCGTAAGCGAAGTGTTGAACTTGTTGCGCAGGTCTGATTCGAGTAGATTCAGATCATTCCTGGCGATCTCGCGTGCGCGATTTAGATCGAGCTCGGCATTGTCAAAGTTCCGGAGCTGTGCAGTCAGTTGCTCAGCGCCACCAGCGGCCGCATTCAACATCGCAGTCAAACCCTCCGAGCCACTGAATGCGTTTTTGAGGTTGTTAACCTGCAACTGCGTCTGTTGCGACGAGAACACATCTGCGAGCTCTGTCATCAACTGAATAACCGACTTGAAGCTACCATCAGAGTTGTAGGGGTTGATCCCGGCATTCAGGAATCCCTTGATCGTTCCCTCGCGCGTCAGATCGCGGAACAGAGAGTTGGTCATCGTCGCCGCCTCGTCAGTCGACTTCGTGCGCATCGTGAAGAGCGTAAACATCTTCATCGCATCGGTGAATGACTGACCCGAGGCCGCAGCCGAACCTGCAAACACAGGCGAGGCTTTGGCCAGCTGGTCGAATGTCATTGCGCCGGCTACGAGCGAGGCGTAAGCCGCCGACTGGTACTTGCCGATATCGGAGTTGCTGAATCCGTAGTTAGCCTGCGCCTTAGCCAAGCCAGCCACCCATTCGTTGGGATCCGCGCCCATCAAACGAGCGAACTCCATACCTTGACGTACCATCGGTGAGGCCTGAGCTCCGTACATACCGGTGATCGACTGCACATCGAAGTATGCGCGCGAGGTCGCCCCGATATCGTGGCCACCAGCGTAGGCTGTGGTGGCGATAGTGCTCTTCAAGCGATTAAGTTCGCCAATACTACGCGACAGGTTGATGTTTGCGAGGTTGCGGAACTCGGTATTGAAGGCCTTAGCACGAGTGGTGGCGTCGACCATCACGGCACTCACACCAGCGACGAGCGCACCTCCCATAATCAGAGGGTTCTTGACCATCGAGAGAGCTCGTCCCATACCTGGTATCTCGCGAGCGGCTTCACGCATATTGGCATTCATACCAATAGTCTGCGAGCGCAGGTTGCGCATTACGTGATTCGTGCTTTCGGCCGATGCCCTCATTCTATCGAGCACCGGGGACATATAATCACGTCCTACTATCTGGTATACGACCTCCTTGATTGTCATAATATCGATGTCTTCTTCTCTTGTTCTCGCACCCATTGCAACTCTTCCCATCGAGCGGCCCACTCATCGTCGGTCAACTGATCAGGATCGAGGTGGAAGTAATAGCGCAGCATAGCATTCACTTGCCTCACGGGGTCGCGCGCTATTGACCCCCGCGAGGCTATAATTTTACCAATTCAGAAGTCGCTGCCTGCATAATCTGATTCAACTGTGCAGCTGCGCCGTAGAATAGTTCAGTTTCAGTGATAATCTCCTTATCGCCAGCCAACCAGCAGTTGGTCATAATAGTCTCATCGAAGAGCGACTGTCTCTGACGCATTGAAGCGTGGGCCAAGTCGATAACTCGACGATCGGGCTTATGAAGATACATCTTCTTACCCTCTACCTTGATCAAGTAGATATCACCGTACACACGCTTGGCTGCCTCGATCTGCTCGGGGGTCAACTCTGTGAGCGTGTTCTGCTCAAAAGGCACTTTCTTAAATTCCATATAAATACCGTTTAATTACTGATTCAACAGAGGGATATCGGTGATGAGTTCCAGATCGATGGTCATATTGCCATCGTCGGTCGTCATACCCTTAGTATAGCGCTGCACCTGGCAGTAGGGGACGATATCGGTAGTGATCTGACCGCCCAGAGGGGCGTAGGCCACCACGATGTTGAAGGGTGCCAGATCGCAGACATCGGTACCAGCAGGCATCGACGCCTGGATTGCCTCGAACTCCGACTGCAAGATGGTCAGGCGAGCGGGTTCTGCGTCCTTGCGACCACGACCTCGCTTGATCGGGCGATTACCGCGCCCGTGGATATTGGTATACGACTTGCTGGCGCCATAGGAGAAACCTACGAAGCCAACCAAGCTGCGTCCGAGGAGTGAAATCTTCACGTCCTCGAACGCATATTCGGTTCCATTAATCATTGCTTAACGAATTTGTGTAGAAAACATTGATCTGCATTCGATAGATCACACCACGCGCAACGATTGCCAAATCGACGATCAGCGGAGACGCGCTATCCCACAATGACTGTTCAGGATCGATCGTACACTCGACGCCCGACACTTCGTCTGCCATCTGGGTGAGTACCGAGGTCTCAATATCGCTCTCGATATTGCGAACAATCTCGATGGCGATCTGGCCAGTAGTCGAGTCGATCTCAACATCATCACGCAGATATTCGAGCGCTTTCAATCGTGCCAGGTCAGCTGCTTTGTCGAGCGTACGACCCATACGAATAGAGTCGCAATCGTCAGTCGAAGCAACAGCTGTATAATCAGCCGACCAGTAGAACCCTGACATACCGTCGAATGTACGCATAAAGATATAGCCCATATCGTCGATAGCCGAAAGCTGATCGTCGTCATAATAGCCTACATTGTTCGAGTTTCTGCCATTCGAGATACCGGCTGCCGATACAGGCAGTGCACCATTACGTACGCGGGCTACATCACGCGACACCGGGATAGCAGCCACCGAGCCGAGCAGTAGACCGACCTGAGCATAACCCGCATAGTCCACATCTTCGACAGCGACAAGCGGATCCTGAGAAATCACCACCGACACGCGGTTAGCAGACATCTCACGCAATGAAGGGGCAGTCGAATAATCCTCGACAAAGTCGCGACCCTCAATGAGAATCTGCACTGACTTATTGCGCTCGGCAGCCCATTTATACAGAGCCTGCGCAGCGGTAACATTTGTTGCCAAATTCGCAAACTCTTCACTCATCGATGAGAGTGCCAATTGTCTGATTGCGCCCTTGGCAAAGGTCAGCAGTTTGGCCGCTGCGCCATCAGAGATGGCGAGGACTGTTGTCATTGGCGTTTGCTTAGCCACCGGCATTACGAAGAGTTTCGTGCCCTTCGGTGCCATTGCGTAGAAGTCGCTGATGTGGTGCCATAGCATTACCTTATTGGCAAGGTCGTATGCCTTGGTGATACCCTTGCTTTCTGCCTCCGCAAGCGAGGTCAGCAAAATGGGCTCACCGATGATGATCTTCTCATCAACAGCTACGGCATCAGCAATAAGTCCCGATGTGCCATCTTCTCGACGTGCACTCTTCCCAAGTCCCTGCTGACGTACTATTGTAACATTAGATAACGGCATTGTGATAGTTGTTTAAGCGACACCCAAGGCGATGATAGAGTCGCCTTGGGCTCGCAGGTTAGACTTATGCCTGTGCGGTACCTGAATAGATAACGCCCAGTGCCTCCTTCTTCTTCGGCATTGCCAAGAAGTACTCGCGCACGTTGTAGAGGTTACGCTGATACAGCGGATCGGTCTCTGCTCGCGACAGGTACTGCTTGCGCTCACCTGTTGCCTTACCCACACGCGAGACGTGGAATGCCACCGACGCCTGGTACTCACCCTGCTCAGCAGCCACGCCGTACGCCTTGCGACTACCATTAGCAGTGTAGACGGGATTCGCCACGAATTCGTAGATCTCGAAGCCGTACATCTTAGTGATGGCACCTGTGGTGTGATTCTGGTACTGGTGAGCAAATGCCAAATCACCGATCAACAAGTCTGCAACGTGATCAGGACACAATACTAGTCTACGACCGGCAATGGGGACCTGCATTTTGTCAAACTCGGTCTTCAATCGAATGATGTCGGCACGGGTCAGTCGCAGACGAGTGCCATCGGTCTTAATCGCCTCATTGTCGAAGTCAACGCCAGTTGTTGCAAGAACAGGTGTCGCCTTGGTATTCGCCTCAGCTGCGAAATTGAAGATAGCCTTATCCAGTCGATATTCACCAATCGCAACGCGGTGCTCCTCGATTACGTGCGGCATCAACTCTGCTTTTATGTCATAAACCACGTCATCGGTAACAGGCGTCGCCTTTGTCTGCAACTTGTCAAGACTCAATACAATGTCGCTATTATTCATCTCCTGAACCGGGATCGGGTACTGCGTATTATTAACCAACACCTCGGGATCAAGATCGAAGTCAATCATATGAATGATGTTGCCGTCCTTCACGAATCGCGAATAGTCTGAGATACCCTCCAAGAAGGTACCGGTGTCAGCGTGGTTGAAGGATTTGAGGAACTCCTTAGTCCACACCTCGGGGATCAGACTAGAACACATCACGCCCGCAGGCAGACCTTTGGGGATCAACGACAGAAAAGCGGCACAAGCACCACCGGCTGCACCAAAGCACGCAGTGCCGATGAGCGTAGCTACGGCGAGCGTCAAACAGAATTTAATAAATCTCATAATTGTTTTTTTATTAGGGGTTACTTATACTTCTCGTCCAGCAACTGCTGATACTGCTCGGGGTTCGACTCCTTCATTGCGAAGAGCTCCGCCGAGGTGTAGTCATCGAACTTCTTGGTCGTCGACGGCTGAGAGGGCGATGTGCGATGGATCAGCCCCATTGCGCTGGTGCGCTTGGGCAGCGCGTCGAGCGTGGTGCGCAACACGGCGGCACCCATAGTCTTGCCAATGTTCTCGTAGGTTACACGAGCATCAGCGGTGAGTCGGCCATCATTGACAGCCGCGTCGATCATACCGGTAATGTGGTCATTGACCATCTTGTCGCGATCCTCTGCCATCGTTTGCAGGTGCGAGATCGCATCGATCACCTGCTTCTCGGTTGCGGTTTCGGGCAAACCGAGCTGTTCACAAACTTTCTTAATCATCTTGTCATTATTAATATTGGCGTCCAGGGCATCCGTAATGCGAGTATAGATACCCGCTGCGGCTTCCGCAGACGTAGGTTTTGCGAGATTAGTTGAGACAACCGGACTGATGATCTCGTCGATCAAGCCGGCATCGAGAGCTTCGGAGGCAGTGAACCAGTGATCCTTGCCATCGAACCACTCGTCAATTACATTATCAGCAATGCCGCGCGCACGCAATTCGATCTTCAAACTCTCCTCGACCTTATCCAGAAGCTCTGCTATACTGGTCATATCCTGCTTGTTGCCACTTACGTAGCTGACCGAGGGGGCGTGGATCATAATCAAGGCATTGCGAGCGGCCTCAATCTTGTCTGCCGAGAGCATCAAAATTGCACCCATTGACGCAGCCATACCTTCGACTCGCACAGTAACAGGGCGCGACGAATCACGAAGAGCTGCACTCATCGCAGCACCCTCGGTAACACTGCCACCATTAGTGGATAGGTGGATTATAGGATCGCCGTAGTCAGAGGCACGGCGAAGTGCCGACGAGAACCACTCGCTGTCATACGACTCGCCGATGGTACCATAGGCATAGATGTGATTATTGCGTTGTTCAATCATAGCTTGTGTGATTTTGCACAAAGTAAAGTCAGGCCTTGCGCAAAACCAAAAAATAGTCCAACGGTTGGACTAAATAGTCCAAGGGTTGGACTATTTTTAGGAAATCAGAATGGCGGGGGCTACTTTTGGGCAAATCTTGAAAAATGGACAAACAACACTTTGATGATCGAGATCTCGCTGAGATCTTATATATGCGCGGGCTATCGCAACGTGAGATCGCTGCGAAAATAGGCAAATCTGAGGCTACTATATCAGAATGGGCCAAAGCAGGTGGTTGGCGCGAGAAACGTGCTGCCACTAAATTCTCACGAGCCAGCCTAGTTACTAACCTGCTGCTCCGCCTCGACGAAATGTCGCGCGAGGAGGTGATGGACGTAAAAGAGTTAGCCAAGCTAAGTCGAGTAGTCAAGGAACTCGACAAGCAGATTGGTCTCACGGAATATGTTGACTGCTTCATCACGTTCGGTGAGTGGTTGCAACGCCACCCCGAGATCTCGGAAGAGATTAAGGCGACAATGTCAGCACAAGGCACATCATTCTGGTCGCGCTTTCAGAAGGCAGTCAATGACGCTCAGGATAAGTTTATTAATGATTTGGTAACGCAGTAGAATGGCTCGATCGAAACAGAAGGCTCAACTCCGATGGGATCGATGGCGTGAGTTGGTGCAGACGACAAGTGATCAGGACACTGATCTGCTGGCCGAACGCGCTGCGCGCATTGCCAAGGCGAAGAACTCATACAAGTACTTCGCAATGTCGTACTTCCCCCAGTACGCCACTGCTGAGACCCCAGACTTCCACGTCGACCTTGCCAATAAGGTCAAGCGCAACCGCACCATCAAGGCACTAGTGCGCTGGGGACGAGCACAGGCCAAATCTATCGTCTGCGACTTCATCATACCTCTATGGTTGTGGATCAATGGCGAGGATATCTACTTGGTGCTGATCGGCAACACGCAGGACAAGGCAATCAAGCTGCTCGCCGACCTCAAAAGCGAGTTCGAGAGCAACGAGTTACTCCGTGCCGACTTTGGAGATCAGACAACCAGTACCTGGCGAGATGACTACTTTGTATGCCGTGAGCGATTCGTGGCTGCGGCACTGGGTATGGGTCAGGAGGTGCGCGGTCTGCGTCGCGGTGGTCGACGTCCCAATTTCTGCATATGCGATGACTTGGAGGATAAAAACACGGTCAAGAACCCGAAGATCCAGGACGAAGTAGTAACGTGGATCCTCGGATCGTTGTTGCCGACAATGGACGGTCCGACACGTCGTGCGCTCTTCCCTAACAATAACTTCGCGCCGAGGACGATCCAGTCCGAGCTCGAAAAGCGCAATCCTTATTGGCTGGTTCATCGTGTCGATGCGACCGTTGGCCCGTCGCTCACGCCGCGATGGGCGAGCAAGTACCCGGCTGATTACTTTATCAAGATCCGCGAGGAGATTGGCTCTGTGGCCTTTGAGGCGGAATACAACAATCGTCCCTGGATCGAGGGCAAGATCTTCACGCAGGAGATGATCGATCGTTGCTGGTGCGAAGTGCCGGCGCTCAAACGCTACAAGCATATCGTCGGCCATTGGGACCCTGCGTATTCTGGCAAGAACGACTTCAATGCCGTCAAGGTGTGGGGTCTGCACGATCATCGATTCTACCTATTGGGTGGTCTCGTGTGCCAATGCACAATGCGCAGAGCCGTTGACTGGATCCAGCGCTACGACATAGAGGCTCGACAGAAAGACGTAATCATTCATTGGAGGGTCGAGAGCCAGTTCTGGAACGAGCCGCTACGCCAGGCAATTGCTGACAGCAACAAGCAGTTTAATCGTCAGCTGAACATCTCGGTCGTCGACACGCCGAGAAGCAAGAAGATAGATCGTCTGATGGCAATGTGCCCCTACTACGAGATTGGCAAGATCCGCTACGACGAGCAGTTGAAAACCGATATCGATATCCTCGAAGGCGTTCGCCAGCTAATGGGTATCGAACCAGGATATCGAACGCACGATGACTCACCCGATGCTGATGAGCGAGCGGTCGCTGCACTGGCAGCTTTCGACCGAGCTTACTCATTCAGCCCTCAGATAGCCCAAGCAACCAATTCTCGAAACACTAACTATTAAACAATATGACAACACTGTTTAAACGACTAAGAAAACGATTCTCGGAGTGGCTATATCGCCGACAGTTGGCCAAAGCCATTGATCAAGCCATAACGCTCCACAACCGGGACAAACAGACATATTTCGTTCTGCGCATTAGCAACCGCCTATTGGTTGCATCGAGCAGAGATCTTAAACGTTGGCAGCACTCGGGATACTTGCGACCGGGCGTTTCGCTCGCAGACATTCGTCGCAAGGCACTCTATCGCACAAAATAGATATGTACGTCGTAGAATCTGATTTTTACAGTCTGATCGCCAAGGACGACTTCGACGCCGCCCTCGACGAAGGGTTCACCTCGATGGAAGCCATATCGCGCACCGCCTGCTCAATGGTACAGGGATATCTATACCAGCGCTACCGTGTCAAAGCCGAGTTAGCACGCGAAGGCTATGATCGCAACGCCCATCTGGTGATGATCGTCTGCGATATTGCTTTGTACATTCTGTTCAGCGGCATACCTGGTCGTCTGACGGACGACGACATTCGAACCACGCGCTACAATGCTGCTATTCGTTGGTTGGAAAACGTAGCAGCAGGTCGCATTGGTGCTGGGATCCCCACGCTGACAGATCCAGAGCAGAACGGCACCGATCCAGAGCAAGATCCCGATTATTATGCCGGTATTCGTTTCGGCAGCGAACCTAAACTGAATAACAACTATTAATATATGCGTTTACTTAAATTATTTGGCAAAACCGAACCAAAGGAACATTCTAGCGACCCGAGAATTCAGAACGTTGCTCGTGAAATTAACAAGCGCCGCAATGCTCTCATCGAACTCGATGAGCAAACTCGTTCGTTTACTCGTCAAGATATAGGCAAGTGGCGCAAAGCCCACGAGGCTGCTGTGGACGTGGAGAACCCCCGACGTGCAGAGCTCTATAACGTTTATGCCGACGCTATGCTCAACGAGCATCTGGAAGGCTGCTTTGGTCAAATCGAGGACGCAGTGAAGGCGCGTCAATTCGTGATCAAAAGTGCCAAGAGTGGCAAGGAAATCGAGAACAAGACGGCAATATTCAAAGCGCCGTGGTTCGGTGAGTTCCTGCACCTCGTGCTCGAAACAGAGGCGTGGGGACATTCACTCGTCGAATTAGGCAACATCATCGATGCACGCGGGCAGCGTATCATCGACAAGATTACATTGATCCCACGAGAACACGTGGTCCCCGAGCGTGGTCTGATATTACCTAACGTCAACGATGAATTCTCGCAGGGCATAGACTATCGCAACAATCCCAAGCTCTCTCCTTACCTGATCGAGATCAAGGCGAAAGAGCCCCTTGGATTGCTCCTGAAAGTCGCCCCCTCGACAATATCGATCAAGAACGCCGCGGGATTCTGGGATACATTTGCCGAGATGTTCGGCATTCCTGTGCGTTGGGCATCATCTCCTAGTGATGACCCAGCCGATAAGGCGAGCATTATGTCCGCCCTACGTCAGATGGGCGCAGCTGCTTATGCGCTCTTCCCCGAGGGCACGGAGATCCATTTCCTCGAAACACAGAAGGGTGATGCCTTCGAAGTATTCGACCGCCGCATTGTGCGTGCCCAGAATAATATTTCGAAGGCTATCTTGAAGCAGACGATGACCCTCGAAAATGGTTCGTCGTTGTCGCAGGCCAAAGTGCATCTTGACATCTTTGATCGACTGATCGATTCGCGATTGGAGCAGATCGCAAACATCGTCAATTGGCAGTTGCTCCCCAAGCTGCAAGCTATGGGTATGCCATTCACTGATGATGATCGATTTGAGTGGAACGATACCATTAGCTACACCCCCGAACAGCAGGTGGAGATCGAGAAGATGGTCCTGCAATACTACGAGGTCGATCCGTCGTATTTCGCCGACAAATACGGCATCTTGATAACCGGAGCCAAGCAACAGCCAATGCTTGGCGGGATCTCGGCCGAGCTTAAAAAAAAAGTCCTGACCACAGCGGAACTGGACCAGTTCTACGGGCTGAACACTACGACGGCAAAATAGCCGCCGAGACCCTTGTGCAACTCTTCGAGGGTGAAGAGCCGGAGTTCGACGAACTCTCGCTGAACTTCACCATCGACGAGTTGCGCGAAGCTCTGATCGGTGGCTACGGAGAAGACGCTGCCAAACTGCAATGGGGCACTCCTGACGCCGAGATGGTGAGACATCTCTATCGCAACGTATATCAGTTCTCGGTTGCCAAGAACTTCACCCAGATGCGCACCCTCACAAGTGCCCTGATCGATGAGAACGGACACACTCGTTCGTTCTCTGACTTTATGAACGAGGCTGCGAAGATCGACAAGAAGTTCAATGTCGACTATCTTCGCGCGGAATACGACACAGCCGTCAACTCGGCCGAGATGGCATCGCACTGGGTACGCTTCAAGCAGATGGGCGATCCTATGCTGCGCTATGTTACCGTTGGTGATGAGCGCGTACGCGCCTCGCACGCTGCGATGAACGGCATACAGCGCCCGATGTCCGATCCGATTTGGGATAAGATCTATCCGCCGAATGGCTGGAACTGCCGTTGTACTGTGGTAACAACCACAGGTGCTGCTACACCTAGCAAGCAGATCCGTATGCCCTGGGACGTGCCGCCTCTGTTCCAGACCAACCTCGCCAAGACCGGTATGCTGTGGCCGAAAGGGCACCCATATTTTAAGGCAACTGATGAAATAATCATAAAGCAAGAAGGTAATGATCGGTTTGTCGATAACGCTATTGAGGCAGCGACATCAAAAAAAGAGAAGTTGCAAGCTGCTGGCTATGCCATTAGAGATGTGATTTTGGATGAATTTGGCAAGAATGCAACGATTAAGATTCCTAAACAGAAATATGGAATCCCGTCTATGATTAAACTCACGAGTGATGCAGTATATAGCACTGTGATTGTTAATAAACATTCTAAAACCGTGAATTGTAAACGTGCGGCTCTGAATGCCCTACGTAATCCCGATACATTAATTCACGAGAAGACAGAAGAACTCGGTGAACGAAAGAATCTTGACGACGAAAAAGATCGTAAAAATATCGATAAAAAGAAACGTAAAGGAGTAAAATATTACCAGTTATTTAGTTTTGAATACAATAACAAACAATATATACTGGGTTGCCAAGACATTGAAAAAAAGAACAAGCATTACCTTGAACCTTACTATGTTACACAAAAAAAGTAGTCGACTATTAAGTGAGGTCTTATGACAGGTGGGGGCGCATTAGTCCCGGTGTCGCCTCACTCAGCGACTACTTTGATGCAAAAATAATGTCTGAATTGCCAAATTCCAAATATTATGCCGAAAAAAATCATAATTAATGGATTTTCGTATGATTGGGGAGCATTACGGCCTCGATTCCGGAAGGTTCGAGAGGAGTTGCCTCTACAAATGGCGGCAGTGGCACAGAACTTTTTCGTTGATTCGTTCCAACGTCAAGGGTGGTATGATGGGCTAACCCTGACTCGCTGGCAACCTCGTGCGGGCGAGAGTTGGCGACGTAAGAAGAAGGGGCGACGTGGCAATCGAGCGATATTGGTTAAGACCGGGCGACTTCGTCGATCGATCAAGATTCGTAGTGCCAGGTTCCAAAAGATCGTGATTGCAACCGATGCAAGATATGCCGCTATTCACAACTTTGGCTTCGACGGCTATATTAACGTTCGATCTCACACACGTCATCGTTTTATGCGACAGAGTGAGGAATATACAACCAAGACCGGCAAACAACGTACGAGGCAGAAGAAGGTCGTGAAGTCAAGTTTCACGGTACGGCAGCACACCCGCAAAATGAGTATGCCACAACGTCAATTTATGGGCCACAGCCCGATGCTCGACCGCAAGCTGAACAAGGTGATTGAGCGACAAATGGAGTACCTATTCGACCACAGTTAAACATCAATTAAATATGGCTGAAATACCAATTAAATCTATCCGCAGTCGGCTCTATACCGACATTGCGCAGCACCTGCTCGATACGAAGCTCGTGAAGCAGGTCGATCTCTACAACAATCAGTTCGCGCATCTCGACGAGGAGAGCGTGATCAAGTACCCGTGTGTGTTGATCGAGTTCTCCGATATCGCCTGGCGTCAGTTGGGCAAGCACTGCCAGCAGGGCGAGCTCACGATCAATCTCTATGTGGCCACACGTTCAAAGGGTCGCACGACGATCGCTGATCGATCAACACCACCGGCGACGGAGTACCTGGAATTGCTCGATGATCTTCACATTGCAATGCGAGATCTGCGCCTGGCATACGCCACGACCTTCACCAGAACAGCGTCAAGTACCGACCACGATCACGATGACCTAATCGTGAATGTCGAATCATTCCGCACGGTGGTGATCGATGAGGCTGCTCGGCCAAGAACCAAGTCGGTCCAGCGAGATGTCATAATCGGAACGGTAACAGCGAAATAAGAAAGCCCCGCACAATGGCGGGGCTCTCTTATCTTAGAGTGCACCACGAAGGTTTGTAGCTGAATAGGGAGCGCGGTACTTGATCCCAAGGTTTGTGAAGGTTACTACATATCTGTTCGCCACGACGTTCAGGGATTCGTCGACCGCGTTCGCCTCGGCTCTTATCGCGCGAGCAGTAACACGTGCGAGCGACAAGATCAAAAGTGAGGTAAGTACATCCCAAACATACCATCACGACACCTCCTGCTTGGATTCTGGCGCCGATTCGGCCAAGACTCCCGATTCCTTGTAAAGGTCTGCCAATGCTTCCGACACCTTGCTGGGATCGAATGTCATCGGAGTCCCCTCATACTCAATGTTGATGCGCAGACGAGTTGCGGGTGCACCAATGAGTTGCGAGATAACCGATGCAATCGCGGCACCATCGAATGCGGGCGGGACCTCAGTAAAACCTATCTCTTCCTTGGGGTATTCCTGATCATCGTGCTTCTGCTCGGGAGCGGGCTCACGAATAAACCCATCGTCGGGGACTTTATAATCACCACGCGCCAAACGATCCTCATAGTCATCGTCGCGCATCATCAGACATCGAGTCGCTTCGAATGCGTGCGAGCCACCCAAAGCCCATAGGTCGTGGCAGTCGGGAGCAACATAGCCACAAATAATCCTTGTTTTGAAACTGAATCCGACCAATGTTACACTTCGACCGTCGGTAGTACACACTGCTGCACCACGTCGCGCAGCATCTAAATCAAATGGTTTCATTTTTAAGTAACTCTTTTAATTCTTTCCTGGCGGGCGTCGCCAGGTATTGATAATATGTTGAACGCGATATCAGATACTTCGGCTGAATTACATTCTGGTAGGTCCAATCGTTAGACACCCCGCGTCGCTGATGTTCCAATGTGATATCCTGAATCTCTACCATTTTGCGAAGCAAGTTCACCCGGTTGTACATATATTGACTATATTATTAAGAACTCAACGTCTCCTTCTTGGGCTCGACGTAGAACGTCTCGTCCTGGGCGACCATAATACCGCAGTCCTCCATCAACTGCTGGCACTCGTCGCTATCTCGATCGGCGAGCAACTTATCCTTCGCAATCTCCTCCGTAGCGCGGATATAGTCCCTGCCGAACTTGCGCAGCAGTTCCAGCACAGCTGCCCACGTAAAGCCCTTTCTCGTCTTCAACTTCGGTGTACCTGTTCGGAATCCGATTACACCGTGAGCCGTTTCCATACTTTTGCGCTTCGTGAAGAGCTCTTCGCGATTCTCGGTCGCGAACACCTGCATCACTTCGAGAGCCTTCGACTTCTGATCTTCGAGTTCAGCCAGTCGATCAGCGTGCTGTTCGCGGATCGCTACGAACTGCTGATCCATCGACGCGGTTATACTCTGCACCTCAGCGTCGGCGAGTGCGTATTGGCCAAACGCCTCTTCCATCTGTTCACGAGTTACACCCGTGATAATTGTCTTCTTAATTCTTGCCATACTATTTACAAGTTATAGGGTTATATGCTCTGAATTCATCTGGTAGCGGACACCAATCTGGGTGTCCTTGTGGATTGATATTGGTAATGTTGTTATAATCGGATCCTGATCCGAATGCCAGGAACTCAACCGTTAGCACCATAGCACTCGGCAGATCTTGCTTGATCACGAATGATGGGTGAGCACATTCGCCGTGGCTGATGCTATTAAATCCTTGATTCTCGCCATTGTCATATACCCGAAGGTATGGGCAATTGGCGCACCCGCTGACTAAAATTTTCTTCATACCATTAGGGCTATTCGGTTTCAATATATCTCCATCCAAGTACTTCTTGGGGGTGGTAATGCTCAATTGGATTAGCAGAGGACCGAAATATCTTATACTGATCTAAATATCCGACAAAACACCAACCAATACCTCGTCTCACCAAAACATCAGCCCCAATTTTCGGCAACTCCGCTATCGGGTGGCGCCATCGCAACAACTCGTGGCGCTCCTCTCTCGCTCCCGCCTCATACGCTTCCTCCACCAGTACCTCGGCACTTGTGAAGATGTACGCATCTTCCTGTTCCTTTTGAATGCGCAGAGCATACGCTTCTGCTCTATGTTTAATTGTATCCATACTACCATCCAATATTTATAAATTGTTCAATCGTTTCAATTTTCTCTTGCAGGACAATCCATTTGTCGCTTTGCTTTTCGGTCATCTCGCCGATCTGGCGAAGATCCTCCAACCGTTCGTACTTCTTTTTGAGAGATTTGAGGGCGGGGACCAAAGCTTCGTTGATTATGCCGGCTTCTTGCGGAGTCAGGGCGAACATCGGCTCGCTGTAACCTGTCCCCTTGATAGGTTCATTAATCCACTTCATATCACGAACAGATTAAGGGTAAACGGCAGAAAATTACAGGCTCCTGCTGTGGAGGCTCCGCCTGGGCGAGCTTCTTGACCATTGCGCTCTGTTGTTTGGATTGAATTGCTCGCAGGCGAATAGCGGTAGCATCAAGTTCTTCGATTGTCAGATGTGCGAACTTCTTGCCTGCGATTCGCGGATCCATACACACTCGATCAACCTCTGACCAATGGCAAGTACGGACGCCCATTTTTTGAAGCAAGTTCAGGACGATACTGCGACGTGCTCGGCGTCGATCGTCGAATCGTATTTCTAAATGTCGAGTTATATCCTTCAACTCCTCGTCGGTCAGTTCTTTGAGCGAGGACGTGCGACCATTGGTGTGCTCATACACCAGATCTGCACGATTCTCATCTGTAAATCCGAGCGCATTCGCGAATCGGAAGAAATCTGTATATCGGTTCATAAGTCTATCTGTTCTACTGTTTCTCGGTCAATTATATAATCTTCTCGGCCTCCAAATCGGCTGTCGGCCTTGGCGCGCTTGGCGACAACTCGCACCTTCACGCCTGCGTCATAGCGGATCGACGTTGCCACCGATCCGCGAGGTTCGGGGCCGTCGGCGTGGCTCACAAAGATCAGCGTTACGTTCGGCCAACGACGGCGGATCTCCTTGTAATCCTCGTAGCTCATCGCACTATACTGCACCGAGTCAACCACCACTACCTTTGGTGCAAGATTCGAGGTCAGCACCTCAGCTAACGAATCGATTGAGAAGTTGTCACGAGCGGTGAAGAATTTGCGACTAACGTCTGCCATCTGGCAGTTGACGATCTTCTCATTGTACGATGCCGTGATGCCCTCTTCAAGCGGATAGTAAAGAACACGGTGCCCAGCTTCGGCAAAGCCCTTGGCGAGCTTCATCGCGTAGTACGACTTGCCACTTGCCGACTGTCCCCATACGATGATCGTTTGACCTAGCTCGGGGTCGCCCATATGAGCAGTCCACTCCTTCGGCAATCCTGCTCGCTTATAGCTACGAGTGGCGATATCGGCAACTGTTAGGTATTGCTTCTTGTTCATATCTACGCCACTCTTAAATGATTATAGACTCCACGAGGTGATGCCTCGACCTTCTTGATAATTCCGGCTGCGCTGGGTGCCATCTCGGGGGCGTTGAGCTTGATGATCGCCATACAGTCGCGCGAGAGATAGTCGAAGGCGCTCGCATCGTCCTGAGGTGCGACGTGGTTGTACGTCGCGCCGAAACGACTGAACAACTCAACAAAGCCCACCACATTGTTCTTAATCGACGAGTCGATGCGGTTCTGCAAGCCGTCAGCACCGATTGCGTACCAGGCACAGCGGTACTGGGTGGCATTCCAGAGAGCCTTGACTTCCAAGATGGCCTCGCGTTTCAGGTCGCCCATCTCGTCGAGGATCACAATCGGGTGATCAAAGGCGGTGCTCAAAGCGTAGGTTACAGCCTCATACAACTTGTCGTAAGTCTTCGCTGTGTCGATGCCGAGCTGGCGCGCGATCGCTTTCATCAGTCGACGCTTGGTCTTGGCCTGTGAGCAGTCGATGTAGATGACGTTTTGGTGAGTTCTCTTGTAAAGTTGTGCTGCGAAGGTCTTGCCGATGCCGGCTCGATCAACGAGGATCGCGCACAAGCCGTTCTGCTGACAGGCTTCCAGCTGGGCGTGAATGTAAGCGAGTACCTGCGTGCGAGCAGCCTTCCAGGGCGAGTCCGTAACACCAAGTACCTGGGCTACGTGTTCGAGTTTCTGCTGCGAGATAACGCGGTCGAGCTCGCCCTTCAACATACGAGAGAGCTGTGCGGGATTGATGTCGAGCGATACTGCGTACTGAGCATCGCTTCCGCCAAAGTTGCGGCGCTGTTCGCGAAGCGCTTCAATGATGCGCTGCTTAAATGTGTTGGTCATATGTGATTTTTTTAAGGTTGTTCAACGCTCGTTTTTCAGCAGCCGCCAAGTCGAACTCGTCGTTGTTGGTCAGCATCATTGTCGGCTGTTCTGCCGGGATCTCGAACTCTTCGACTTCGATCTCCTGCTCCAAACGCTCGCGCTTGGCTGTTTTAATGACTGCAACTCTCGGTGTCTGCTCCAAATCTTCGCGGACCTGCGACTTGAATGCTGAGATGTATGAGAACTGTTCGGTCATAATGCGCTCGTCATCTGCTGTGCGCTCGATAGCTGCTGTGTTGTAGAGCTCCATCACGGCGGAGGTGCAGATGTAGTTGCCATCTTGGAATACGTAGGCCTCTGTTGCGACGCCATCGTTATTCGGAAGTACACAGGCGGTGATACGGTAGTCGCCAGGTGCCAATCGGCGCAGAACCTCGGGCGAGGGTAATGCGAAGGTCTGATTGTTGGCCTTGAAATATTGATTGCGGCGAATAGTAGTCCTGATGCGATCGCCGATGCACCACGCGATCTGGGGCTTTGAAGGCTGACCAAGATTCGGGTTCATATTGTGCTTCAATACATCGAAGCGGGTCATACCCGGGTACTTCTTCTGATTGGGGTGTAACGAGTTGTTGTACTCCCAACAGTCATATCGATCCTCCGCAACGAGTTGATCGTAATCCCAACGACGCTCTACATACTTATCGTCGCACTTGGTTGTCTTCGATTTGTAAGCCTCCGAACGCGCCCACCAGCGACCGACATTGGCGTGATTCTTATGCTCAACGCTATACTTCTTATCCTTGTTGAGTCGCTCTGCATACTTCTCGATCGAGTTGCCGGGACGGCACCAACGAACAAAAGTGAACATCGACTCGATCTCTTCGCGGAAGTGGTTGACGATGTGATTCTCGACCTCGACCTCTGCGGGCATCGGGAAACCCTCGCGATAGATATTGCGATACATATCGCGCAGGCACTCGATGAACAGAGCGTCGTCCTTCTTACGGCTGTATGCCATACCAACGACAGCCGTCGAGCCGACATCATAGACGTAGTAAGCCTTCGGACGCTCACCGTTCTGATCCATACGAGGCAGATCACGGTCATCGGCTGTCAGCTTCGAGAACGACATAATCTGGGTATTACGGTGTGCGTGCGGCATATACTTATCGGTGTAGTACATCGCATCTACACGGCGCTTGGCCAGTGCTGCCTTGGTAGCCGGCTGGTTGATGATATTGGCGATGGTTGACGCTGCGAGCTTCAACGGCTGACCTGTCTTATCCTGCGCCCACTTGCGATCAAACAGCTCACCTGTCTCCTTATCTACGAGATCGATCTTGCCGGTGGCGAACATCATATACAGCTCGTGAGTCTGTGCGTTGAACGGACGATTGGGCATAGTGTGTAGTGCGCGCACGATGCGCTCGGTCATACAATTGCGCTTCTGGCTATTGCTATTGCCGAAGCCAGCGTGAACGAGTACAGTGTAGCCCTTCTCCTTATACTCCTCGAATTTGGCGCGGAGCTTCGCAGGGAAGATTGGGAGGTTGTGCGCCCACTCCTGACGAAACGCGCGATCGTCGATGGCCGCAGCTATGCTGTCCCACAGCATCTTCTTCGTGGTGCGGACACCATTCATTCGGCGCGCTGTCAACTTGGCGTCGATGTAATCGCCGATGCCGTTCAGGACCGAGGCGTTGATCGTGTAGCGATTGGCTGCCGAAGCGTCGGCCGAGATGAGCAGCTCTCCCGATGGGAGCACCAGGTCGGCGTAGTACTCGCGCGCCTGATCGTCGAAATGGATAAAATCTATCAACTTTGCTTTGATTGGTCGTTTGGTGGGGTCGCCGTGCTGTTCTTCCCAGGCGCGGCGGTACTTCAACGGCAACGATGCGTACTCATACAGCGCGGGCGAGCCCTGCGAGGCTCGGCGCAGACGATTCAGCTGACCACGCAGCACTTGTTGCTTCACACAACTTAGACTCATCAATCCATCGGGATTGCGGTCATCGCGGATCAGCTCGCTGCCTGTGATGCAGAGTATACCGTTGTATTGTTCCATTGTGTTGTCTTCTTGCTCCCGGAGTGGGCCTCGATCCCACGACCTTGCTACAATAGCTGCTCTACCAACTGAGCTACCCGGGAGTAGCGCTTTCGCGCGATTTTCGTTACATTTGTGCTGTCAACTACAAACTTTACGATCTTTTAATCTCTGTTTAATTACTCTTTAATCGACGATTTCGGCATCTTCGGCAATGAGTCGTAGGCTCAATCCTCGTCGATATATCTTGTATCGATCCCATAGGTTACGAACGGGAGGGATAAAGTTCTCTTCAACCATCTCAAACCATCTCATATTAACACTCTTTTAAAAAAGTGGGGCGTTTAAGGTCCGCCCCTCGACCTCTCAGGCTTTTCTATACCTCCTACGCTGCTTTGGTCGCTTGGCCTTCCTAGGACATTGTGGACGGCCGGGGAGTCGAACCCCGATGATCCACGCGACAACCACGTCCGCGCTTCACTGAACCCTTCCCTTGATGTTAGTCCAAATCTTTTTCATAATGCTATATTTAAATGTTGTTTAATCCTCGTTTAATTCACTTGTTTTAACTCAATGCCACCGCGACGGAGGGCAGCTGTTCTGATGCGTCTTGCCAAGTCATTATCGACCTCTCCTCGCAAAGCTTTGCGGATCGTTGGCTGGCTTTTTTGGAATATTGCGGCAAGTCTCTTCCGCTCTCCGTGATTTACCCAAATAACACTCTGTTTGCTCATCTTTATTTTTTTCGTATATTTGTCGCAACTTTCAATTTGAAAGACTTTGCAAATATAGAACATTGCTCCGAAACAACCAAATTATTTTAGAGTTATTTTCGAGTTTAACTCTAATTTATTTTAGAACAAATATATAATTAACTGATATAATGAACATTAAAGAACGAATAAAAAAATTCATAGAGCACAAGGATTTGCCCGTGAGTAAGTTCGAAGAGGCGTGTGGGCTATCTAATGGCTATATTGCATCTATGAGAGTAGGGTTTGGAAAGGATAAATTGAACAATGTTCTAACTGCATTCCCGGACCTTAATAGAGATTGGCTACTATATGGCGAGGGTGAGATGATCAACAAACCACAATCTAGCACAGTGCTAGTACAGACTGTCGAAGAGATCAAGGCCGAAGCGATCGAGGAGATTAAAGCAGAAGAGAGTGTGCCGATTGTGCCATCGGACATAGCCAATACGGCAGAGATTAACGTACGCAAGTTTATCGAGAAGAGAGGTGATGAATTGGAACGAATTTCGCCAAACGATCTTGTGCAGCGCGCTGATGGAGCGGAGCGCGTGCGCAAGACTTCAATGATGCCCACATTTATGCCTGGTGATATTGTTTTTATAGAGTTCCTAGATGACAAAACAAAAATCATCGATGGCCACATCTACTATTTCGATACCAAGACACGCCCCACGATGATACGACGAGTGAAATTTGAGGGCAACAAGTTACGTTTGATCGCAGAAAATCCAATGTTTGGAGATATCATCACGTCGTTCGATGAGATCCTCAACATTGCTGACATTGTAGGAATGTTTAGATCGTCGTTTGGAAATCAATATATCGAGATTGAGGAGGTGAGAAAGAAGAAGGACTCGCAAATTGATAAGCTGATCGAGCATATTGGCGATCTGATTGCGGTGGTCAAAAACAAGAGCTGATAAGCGAACTACGAACTTAAACAGGCAATTTTAGCATCTATCATTATGGGACACAACGAGATTAAAGAAAACGTGCATAACCTCGAAGAGAGTATGGCTCGCCAGAATGAGCTTCTGCACGATATTAAAGAGACCCTCGACGGGATCCGAAAAATGGTCAATTTCTTCTATGTTTTAGCTATCGTCATCTTAGTCCTTTGGCTCTTAGCATTGATAATCTATGGTCCAGCAATCGCTTTGTCAGCGATTGGATAAAACGAATTGGTCATTTTCTCGACCTTGCAGAGGCTACCTCAACGGTGGCCTCTTTTATTATATATAAGTGCCTATTTTGCAGGGTTTTGCGGTTGAATAGTTGAAAAATTGTGCCATTTTGCCCAAAATAGCCCCCCCGAAATCGACCCAAAACCCCGAGTATAGGGGGTATTTACCCCCATTTGCCCCCCCCCGAAATCGATACTATTTTTCGCAAAATGTAACCCCATTTGTAACCCCATTTGTAACCCCATTGACATTTTTGCACTTTTTCGCACTTTTGTAAGGGCATAAAAAAAGGGGCATTTTTGCCCCATTTATTCGCCCTTTCGGGCGTGTTGATATGTTATTTTCGCCTCGTTTCTCAGCTCCTCGCAAGCTGCTCGCCGATGGGCGACCGTGTGCCCCTTCTCGCTACGCAAATAGCCCGAATTTTCAGCGTTTTACGCCTTTCTGCGCCCTTGGATCGCTCGCACGTTTCGGCGCCAAAATTTGGGCGTTTTGCCTAACTTTCGGAGCGATCTTCGACCACCTTCGGCGAACTTCGGTTGTACCCC
>JAEIGA010002459.1_pt1 | contig 29580 bp, 19 predicted proteins | sample 9270691 | NCBI WGS metagenome assembly JAEIGA01 (sample SAMN17057246, study PRJNA624740) | gut metagenome | biome: biome; isolation source: fecal sample | host: Bos grunniens | place: China: Xizang | collected 2019
GCAAGATACTCTAAGAGCAGAATTAAATGAATTAGCTGGAACATACAGCTTATATAGAGAAAATAAAAATACAGTGTTCGCACTGATTGAAGATACAATCGATGACGTTCTTCCAAAGAAAGTTCTTGAACAGTATGGTCAGCTTGCTGAAATTAAAACTTTCAAACAGGGAGACAAACCAATCTTTACACAAAGAATTACACAGGCTTCTAAGAGACGTGCTAAACAATTCATTGGTAAAGTAGGTCTTGCTGGTCTGTATGAAGTATTCAAACTGGATGGAAAGAGCTATGAAGTAGCAACAAATGCTATCGGTGGTGCAGCTGCTATCGGATTCGAAGAATTCCTTGATGGTAGAGTAGACTTCGCTGATGTTCTTGATGTTGTTATGGAAGGTCTTGACGAATGCATCTATGTTGAAATTGAAAAACAACTTATTGGTGCTATTAATAACGTTCAGACAGCTAATAAATCTACACAGACATCTTTCGATGAAAAAGAAATGGATAGACTGTTAAGCATTGCAGATTCTTATGGAACAGGTAAATCTGATATTTACTGTACATTTGAATTCGCAGCAACTATGGTTCCTGCTCAGGGATGGATTTCTGATGCAATGAGAGATCAAAAATGGAACAATGGTTACCTTGCTAATTACAAAGGACATAGAGTTATTGTACTTGCTCAATCTTATGAAGATGAAACAAATACAGTAAAAATTATTGACCCTTCATACGCTTGGGTAGTTCCAGGTGGAGCAACAAAACCAGTTAAGATTGCTTTCGAAGGTCAGACTATTGTAGATGAATATACAAACTATGACCGTTCTAAAGAAGTTCAGGTTTACAAGAAAGTCGGAGTAAGAGCAATCTTCACTAACGATATTTGTGTATATCAGAACACATCTTTACATAGATAAGATATTTGACAACTAAAGAGGGGATTTAAATTTAAATCCCCTCATTTTTTTTTAGAGAGAAAAGGAGATAAAAATTATGGTAGAACAGAAGACTTTTACTACTAATTATGTTGAGGTTAAAAATAGAAATAACGGGTATACTGGATATACTTTAACTAGTGGAGTTCGTAGACAATTTAATATTGGCGAAACAAAAAAAATTGATGTTGAAGAATTAAAAGAACTTAATCAAATGGAAGGTGGAGAATATCTACTTCGTAACTATTTGATTATTAATGATAAGCCAGCACTTGAATTTTTAAACATTAATCCAGAACCGGAATACTGGTATGATGAACCAGAAGTTAGACAATTACTTGAAACAGGCTCTTTAGATCAGCTTGAGGATTGTTTAAATTTTGCTCCACAAGGCGTTATTGATATGGTAAAAGATATGGCTGTAAAAATTGAAGTTCCGGATACTAGAAAAAGAAAAATGATTCTTGATAAAACTGGATTTAGCGTTGATAATGCAATTAATGTTAATAAAATTCTGAATACAGAAGAAGTTGAAGAAGCTCCTAAAACTACTGAAAGAAAGGCAGCTCCAATCGCAGCTTCCGCGGAGCCTCAAAGAAAAAGCAAATATACAGTTGTATCTACTAAAAAATAATTGAGGAGGTGTAGTATGACCTCTTTTGATGACGTATATAAAAATTTTCTTTCAAAAATAACTGATGATATGTATATGGAGTTAAGTCCAGAAGATACAGTTGGTTTATTAAATGATTTATTATTAGGATCATTACATTATTTTGAGTTCCCTCGTCAAAATATTTATGATTTAGATTTAGATGCTCAATATTTTATGATTGATTTAACAACAGAAGAGCAAAATATTATTGCTACATACATGGTTGTTGATTGGTTAGGGTATCAATTAGCAAGTGTTGAAAATGTGCGTATGAAATATAGCGGTTCAGATTTTAAATTTACATCTCAAGCTAACCATATGCAGAAACTACTTCAACTTAAAAAAGATTATGAAAGATTAGGTTTTAAACTGCAAAGACTTTATAAAAGAAGACGCGCAGATAATAAAGGAATTATGCGTTCTACTTTTGGGGATATTATGAAACCTATTGAAGGTGCTTAATATGTTAATTAAATATGGAGCGGTAATTCAAGATTCTTCAGTTTACTTTAACTTAAAAAGAATCACTAATCAAGTATATAAATTATTGCCTAGTCGCGAAGAGGGCGCAGATTGGGAAAAACCATTGGCAACTTTAATAGAGGAACTTGCCGGAATGGATAAAATATTAATTGACCACCATGATATTTTATTTCCTTTATTATGTAAATTAGAGGGATTATCTCTATTACAAAATGAACAAGACTTTGACCTTTACAGAAGAACAATCTTTGAATGTTTGGGTCTAATAAGTGAGTTGATGAAAATATGTCAGAACTACTTAGAAATTTAGACACTAGATTAAAATATCAAAGCGGCGGCAGAAGTGGTCGAGCTGACGAACGCATGAAAGAAGATAAATTAAGAGGATTAAAAAAAGCATTACTTTATTCTTATCAGGCGGCAACCGCAATCCTTCCAGGAGATAGAGAATTTAGATGTTTAATAAATCCTGATAAGTTAAAGACAGATTATGATAATCGTATCATTTCTATTCCTTTTAAAGATATTTGCTTAAATACAGATCGAATTGGAACAACAACAGAAGGACAAGTAGAAACAAATTTAAAAGCAGGAGATGTTTTTGAATGGAAAGAAAATCATAGTCATTGGATGGTTTATTTAGTTAATCTTGAAGAAACTGCTTATTTTAGGGCGGAAATTCGCAGATGTAAACAAGCGACAGAAATAAATGGAAAAACATATTGGATTTATTTTAGAGGTCCAGTAGAAACTTCAATTCCATGGAATTCTAAAAGTGAAATTATTTGGAATGATATTAATCATACCGCGACAATTTATATAACAAAAGATGACAATACATCTGCTTATATTCAAAGATTTGCTAAAATTAAAATAGATAATAAAGTATGGGAAGTGCAAGCTACAGACCCATATTGCGCGGAAGGAATTATAGAAGCTACTATAAAAGAGACTTTTCAAAATGAATTTGAAGAAGTTGGAATCACTCCTCCGCAAGAACCCGAACCAGAAATTTCAACTGGACTAATACAAGGTCCACTAGAAGTTGATGCTTTTGGAACTGCAGTTTATACTATTGCAGGTTATACTAATGGCTCTTGGAAAATTAATGATTTATCCAAAGCAGATTTTAATGCAAAAAATACAAACACAGAAAAAGCGACAATTGATATATTATCGGGTAGAAAAGGTAAATTTATTTTATCTTATCTTATACATAATCGAGTGATCGCAGAATTAGAAATTGAGATTAAATCAATTTAAAGGAGAAAAAGGAGTATGAAACGTAATGTAATTGAACCTGTGTATTCTTCTTTTGTTTCGGCAGAACAAGATGCAGAAAAAATTTTAAAAAGATTATTTGTTCAATGTCAACCATATAGCTCATATTTAAAAAAGCTATTATTAATAAATACACCAGACTGTTTAGATGATAATGAGAAATATGAAAAAATAGCAAATCAATATTCAGTAAAAAATTTAGTTGATGAAGGATATATTAGACTATCTCCAAAAATTAAATTACTTGAATTTCCAATTACTAAATCATATATCATTATTACTTTTGATAGTTTTACTCCAAGCGCTAGCAATCCTGAATTTAGAGATTGCACAGTTAATTTTGATATTTTATGTCCTAGTGATTGTTGGGATGTTGGAAATTTTGCACAGCGTCCGCTTAAAATTATGGGATATATTGATGGACTTTTAAATAAACAAAAATTATCTGGCATTGGAAAATTTCACTTCGCAGGTGCAAATTTATTAATATTAGATAATGAAATATCTGGATATAGTCTTTCTTTTAGAGCTGTACATGGAACAGATGATGAAGAGAAAAAAGGATATTTAGTAAATGCTTAATAATTTACTTTTATTATCCGGTAATGATATTCCTTTTTTTCAAGCGCAAATAGTTATTCATCAACCTATATTAAAAGAAATTGCTTATATAGGTGAAGATACATTCTTTCAGAGCTGTGAATTATTAAATTTTTCAAAAGATGTTTTGGAAGAAGAGGTCAAAATTAATTTAAGTAACAAAACTAATTTTGATGTATTAATGTCAATAATAGTGGATAAAACTTCTCAAGGTAGAGCAAGTCAGAGATTAATATTAGATTTATTGTCTTTATTATTTCCAAATCACCAAATTACTTTTGATGAAAGAGGCATTGTTTTAGAGGAAGGTAATTTTCAAACAATAATTAATAACAAGAACTTTGAATTGTTTAAGGAAATTGTTAGTGATATGTTTTGTTTGGAAAGAAAAAAAGATGATAATATGTCATATAATCCTGGTAATTCAAGAGCTGCGGAAATAGCTAAGAAGTTGCGGAAAGGTCGTGAAAAAGCTGCCTCATCCCGCAATGAAACTAATAAGATAGATATTTTAAGTAGATATGCTTCTATCTTAGCTGTTGGAGAGCAAAAAGATTTAAATTCTTTTATGAATTATACTGTTTATCAACTATATGACGAGTTTCAACGTTTTGAATTAAAACAAAACTTTGATATTTATTTACAAGCCAAAATGGCTGGTGCAAAAGACATGGAAGAAGTAGATAACTGGATGAAAGATCTTCATCCTTAATCTAATATTATTTTTCAAATTTTATAAGGGAGGACACATAAATGAAATTTGGTGTACGCGAAATTTGTGACGTAGTATTCAAAGCAAAATCAGATGTGACAATTGGTACTCACAATTTTAAAAAGGGACAGCCAGTTCTTTATATTGATACAGCAAAAACTTCAACAGTTGAAGGTGCTGCAACAACTGTATATGCACAAGGTGGAAAAGGTAATACAAGACTTCTAGCTTGGGAAGGTGAAAAAACTTTAACATTTACTGTTGAAGACGCTCTTCTTTCTCCAATCGGATTCTCAATCCTTTCTGGTGCTGGTCTGTTCAAGGATGCAACTGAAACAGTTCATGTTCATGCAACATCTAATGCATATACTTCAACAGGATACATCGATCTTGAAGATGCTCTTGAAGAAGGAGAAACAATTTGTGCAACAGCTCCAATTTTTGCTGTAGTAGTAGAAGCAGATGGTTCTATTACAGGTGAAATCATTGGCGGACTTAAAGTTGCTGATGCAGACGTTGAAGGTAGCTATAAACAAGGTAAAGCTTTAGTTGGTGAAGGCGTTCAAGCAGGTAAAAATGTATTCGTAGATTTCTACGTTCAGAAAAAATCTGCAAACGTATCTGAACTTCAGATTGATGCTGAAAACTTTGCTGGATACTATTATGTAGAAGCAAGCACACTGTTTAGACGTCAAAACGATGGTGTTGATATGCCAGCTGAATTAACACTTCCAAATGTTAAGATTCAGTCTAATTTCACATTCTCAATGGCATCAACAGGTGATCCATCTACATTCACATTCACAATGGATGCATTCCCAGGATATACATACTTTGATCCTACAAAGAAAGTTCTTATGGTAATGCAGATTGTAGAAGATACAAAAGCTGGCGTAGCTGGTAAGAAATCAGTTATGTCTCATGCTGACGCAGAAGCTGTAGCTGAATCAGAAGAAGACTCAGTAGTAGCTGAAGGCTAATTAAATTAAAATTTTTAAGGGATGACATTTAGTCATCCCTTATTTTTGTTTATAGGAGGAAATATGAACGCGGGTTATTATATACATAGAAGTGCAATGGGTTATTTAACTAGAGGGCTCGCGTGGCCAGGAGAGGAAGCTCAGGGAACTGCAGATATAGGTGGAATAGAAGGACAAGTTCAAAGTTATATTCAACAAAAATTTGGACAAAAATTAAATGCAAATCTTGCAGGGCGCAGACAGAAAGTTGCTGAGATGGAGCAAAAATATCAAAAATTATTATTTGATCCAGCTCAAAAAGGATCTGCTATAGAGCAATTTAGAACGGCTCTTGCGCAAGCATTAAATGAAAAATTGTCAGAGAAATTTGGTAAAGCAGCGGGAGAGGTTGATATAGAAAATTTAGCGTCCGTCGCGTTTAATGGAATGGATGGAAAAGCTTATGAAGCTGAATTAAAAAGTGCTTTAGATAATACTTTAAAACAAATTGATAATAAAGAAAAAATTACTGAAGGACGTTTAAAAACAATAGCGCAAGAGATTCAACAAAGAATTGATATCATTGCTAAAAATCATGAAAGTCTGGAAGCTTTGCAAGCAGATTTTGAAAAAACGTCTACAGATTTTAATAAATTTAGATCTGAGATTTCTGAACTTGCAAGTGGACTAGCTTCTAATGCAGGTAACTTTCTTAATTTTTCAGAAATTGGTCATGCTGTAAATCTTGACAGTTTAAAAAATATGATTAAATTAATTGGAGGCAGTCGTTCTTTGTTAGCTGCTAATCAAGCAGGTGAAATTGGTGAATGGTTAGCACCAATGATGAAATATGCTCTAATGGAAGATTTAAGTGTAGCTATGGAAGAGATGAAAGAAATCACCAAAGATAATTTAGTAGAATATTTAAAAGGAGAAATGGCATCTTTTAATCTAGGTGGAGCAATTGTAGATATGATTGTTAGTCCGACTGGTAGAATTATAAAAGAAGGCAATGCTAGAACAAAAAAGCAAGCTGGAATGACATTAGGTGCGAAAGCTCAGTCAGCAGGATATAAAATTATTCACAGGGTTAATAAAACTGATGCTTTTTTTTATGTTGATGATTCAGAAAATATTAGAGAAGATATTTCTGTAAAAAATTATAAATCTTTAAGTGGAATTTCTCTTGTATCTAATACACCGCTCAATTTTATTTTAAGTCAAGTTGGTGGAGGTTCTTTGGGTCATTTACATAATATATTAATATGTCACCATCCCGATGATGGATTAATAACTTCTTATAGAACTGCAGTGAATACGCAAATAATGAAAATGATTTTATGCTTTGCTCTTGTGGGATATAGTGATCAAAACAGACCTTCTATTTTTATGGTTATTTCAAATAAAAAAGTTTATTGTTTTGATATGGATAGTTTAATTGCGGAATTAGTTAAATCATCTTTAAATGAATCTGGCGGTTATGGGATAAATTATCAAGGAGGTATTAGCGCAGCTATTACTTTTAATGCAGGTTGGAATTTAGATTCTTCAGTTAGCCAACCAGCACAATCACCTACTCCAGAAGAACGTGTAAATGACGCAATTCGCAACTTTGAAGCGCAAAAGATTCATGCATCTTTATCTATTCATTTAACCGCTTGACAAAATATAAAATTTCTGATATAATATTATTAAAGAAAGAGATAAAAGGAGATTAAAAATGGCAAAAGTAAGTTATGCAAATTTAAAATTAAAAGTTGATTCAAGTATTAAAACATTTGATTTTGAAAATCAAACAATTGAAGTAAAACAGTATTTACCTGTTGAAGATAAATATGATTTAGTTATGATTGCTTTACAAAAGAGTAGAGAAGGAAATATTTACAATGCTATTAAAGTAGATGTATATTTCCATTTAAATCTTGTTTATCTTTATACTAATTTATCTTTTACAGATAAACAAAAAGAGAATGAATTTAAAATTTATGATGCTCTTGTAAGTTCTGGATTACTAGATATGATTATTGAAAATATTCCGGAAGATGAATATGAAGAATTATTTGGATATTTGGCAGAATTAGAAGATGATGCAGTGATGACTAATCATAGTGCTTCTGCTTTAATTCAAAGTTTTATTAATGATCTGCCTAAAAATGCACAGGCTGCGGCAAATATTGTAGATAATTTTGACCAGTCTAAATACCAGGCTGTAATTGATTTTGCTAAAGCTGCAAATGGTGGGCGTAGCATCGAATAGCGGACAGAATAGATTAATTTCAAATCCTTTACTATCATATAATGGTAGTAAAGGATTTTTTTATTTTATTGAAAATTTTTAGGAGGGAAAAGGATATGGCTCAAAATCAAGCTAATTTTGGATTAAACTTTAGGGTTGATAAATCTGGCTTAAATGATTTAAAAAAATCATTACAAGATATTATGAAGCTTGGGCAACAAAAAAGTGCTACAGGTGAAATGACAAAAGAGCTAGAACAAGCTTGTAAAGCTGCCAAACAACTTGAAGGTATTTTGGATGGAGCCTGGAATAGCAAATTAGGACAATTAAATCTTGATAAAGTTAATCAGGGAATTCAAACTACTTTTAAATCAGTTGGACAATTAAAAAGTGCGCTAGATGCCAGTGGTGGAATAGGAACTTCTGCATATAATAAAATGGCAAGTCAAATTTTATCCACTAATTTACAATTAAAACAAAGTAATAAATTATTAGATGATATGGCAACCTCAATGGCAAATACTGTTAAATGGGGTATTGCATCTAGTGTGTTTAATGGAATAACACGTTCTGTTCAAGACGCTTTTTATTATGTTAAAAGTTTAAATAGTTCATTAACAGATATTAGAATAGTTACAGGTGCATCCGCAGATCAAATGGCATCTTTTGCAGAAAAGGCAAACACCGCAGCTAAAGCGCTTGGGCAAACAACGCGTAATTACACAGATGCTTCTCTTATTTACTATCAACAGGGTTTAAGCGAAGCAGATGTAGAGGCTAGAACACAAACTACTTTAAAAGCTGCAAACGTAACAGGCCAAAGTACAGAAGAAGTATCTGAACTTTTAACATCTGTATGGAATGGTTATAAAGTAAGCGCTGCAGAAGCAGAAATGTATATTGATAAAATCGCCGCTGTAGCGACAACAACTGCATCAGACTTAGAAGAACTTTCTATTGGTATGAGTAAAGTAGCATCTGCCGCATCTTTGATGGGTGTAGATATTGATCAGTTAAATGCGCAATTAGCTACTATTGTATCTGTTACTCGTCAAGCGCCAGAATCTGTTGGTACTGCATTAAAAACTATTTATGCTCGTATGGGAGACATTGAAGCTGGTTTAGATGGTGAAACCACTCTTGGTAATTATACAGAGCAAATGAAAGAAATGGGCTTTAATGTTTTAGATGCTCAAGGTAAATTACGTGATATGGGTGGTGTAATTGAAGAAATTGGTGGTAAATGGTCATCAATGACTCGTGAACAACAATTATCACTTGCTCAAACTGTTGCCGGTACTCGTCAATATAATAATTTGCTTGCATTGTTTGATAACTGGGATATGTATACCAATGCTTTAAATACTTCTAGTCAAGCGATGGGAACATTACAAGAGCAAAATGATATTTACATGGAAAGCACTACAGCACATTTAAAGCAATTACAAGCTGAAGCTGAAAGAACTTATTCTGCAGTTTTAAAACCTGATATGATCAATGGTGTAGTAGAAGGTTTTACAGGTTTAACTGAGCAATTTAATGATTTTATTGAAGGACTTGGTGGAGGCGCGAATGCATTATTAAATTTTGGTGCTATTGCCGCAAGAGTCTTTGATAAACAAATTGCTAGTTCAATTATGCGCATGCAACATAATTTAGAAACTTCTAAAATTAATAAAGCTGCGGATGATATGAAATCTCAAATTATTGCAGAAGAAACAAAGAGACAAAATCAAATTTCTCAGGCGAATATCGATGCCGAAAGTGCAGGTTTTAAAGCACAAGTTGAAGCAGCTAAAGAAGTTCATGCTATTAGAAATAGTTTAACTCAAGAGCAGTATCAAGAAACTTTAGAAATTCAAAAACAAATTGCTTTAGAAACTAATAAGTTAGAAACTTTAAAACAGCAAAAAAATGCAGTTGAAGATTTTACGGAAGAAAGTAAAGTTTACAAAGATATTGTTTCTCAAACTGATGATGAAATTCAAGATCAAATAAATAGAGAAAAAGAAAAAAATAAAGAATTAGAAAATAGTATACAAGCTCTTCAAAAAATTCGTGATTTAATGGAAGAGGTCGAACGTTTAAGCGTAAAAGATGTGGATGAAGCTGAAAGAAAAGCTCAGGAAGTTCAAGAATTAGCAACAAAGTATGAAAGCGAAATAAGAGATGGTCTTTTTGCAGGAGGACTAAAATCTGATCAAAGAGAAGAATTAGTTGAAAATATGAAAAATTTTCAAGCTGGGGATACCGCCTTTAAAGAAGTTGCAAACATAAATAAATCAATTGAAGAATCTAAAAAACAACAAAAAGAACATACTGCAATTATTGAAGCTGGAACTAGTGCTTTAAATAAACGACATACGAGTTTTGATAAAGAAATTGAATCTACTAAAAAAATTATTGACAATTTAAAAACTCAAAATAAAGAGTATGTAAATATTGGTAATAAAGTTTCTAAAATTATTAAAAATGTACAGACATGGGCTACTGTGGGTCAAATTTTAACTGCAGTTGGTGGTGGATTAAGTGTTATCTTTGATGAAGCTTCTACTGGAGCAGATAAGGCAAATGCCGGATTTCAAATGCTAGTAAGCACAGCATCCGCCTTTGGACCTTATGGAATGTTAGCTGCAGGAATTTTAACAGTTGCAAAAGCTGGATTAGAGGCTGTTGGTTGGTGGGAAAAAATTGAAGATCTTTGCAAATCTACTTCAGAAAAGCTTGCAGAAATTGACGATGCCACTTCAAAAAATAATGTTTTAACTCAACAAACTAATGAGCAGGTAAATTCTATTCGAGAAGTTGAAGAAGAATATGAAAAATTAATTAATAAAACAGATGAATACGGTTTTAATTTAGATCGTATGACTGAAGAAGAAAAAGCTCGTTATCATGAATTAACTAATACATTTGCTCAATATAATGATGCTATTATTCTTGGTTACGATGAACAAGGAAATGCTATTGTTAATAATCAAAATGCCATTAAGGATACGATTAAATTATTAAAAGATGAAGCAGAACAAAGAGCGCGTAATAATTTAGGTGATATATCAGAAGGGTTACAAACAAAAAATAAAAAGATTTCAGGTGCTATAGAAGAAGTAGATACTGCGACTACTTATAAGGAGTCTATACCACAAAATAGTCTGGCGGGCTTAAGTAATGTTGCAAATCAATTTCATGCGGGATTATGGGATCTAAAAGATGAAGCATTAGATACTCAAGTAACAATAGAAGGAATAACAATGTCAATTGAAGAGTTGGCGCAAAAATTGGTTGACATGACTGCTTTAGATAGTGGACCTTTAAGTCAAGATAGTTTTGATTATATTGTTAAAGGCATGAATATTTTAAAAGATACTCTTAAAGAGAGTGATTTTAAGCCTGTAACTAATGTGCTTGGTGTTGAAAAAAAATCTCAAGCAGATGTTTTTAAAAAATATCAAGATACAGTATTAAAATCTTTACAAGATTTTATTACAAGTTATGAGCAATCAGTTGATCAAGCAACTGTAAATTTAGACGCAGCAAATAAAAAATTAGTAGAAGCACAAAAATTAGATGCAAATTATTTATTATCAGTTGTTCAATATGGAGAAGGGTATGATCAACAATGGGATGCATTATCAGAAGATGCTCAACAGGTTGGTTCCCGTTTAGTAATAGATTATGTTGAAAATCTTGAATATGGAATAGTTAAAACACAGGCTGATAAAGATAAGACTGGTGTTTATGAAACAGCAGTTTCTATGGTTCAAAATTTTATATCTTCTTTTGGAGAGGCTTTTGAATTATCTAATAGTTTATTACAAGAAGAGCTTGATAAAGCTAATTTAGATAAGTTTGAAGGAACTGCAACTGAATATAAAGAAAAAATAGCGGAAATTATTGCTAAAGTATTGGGTCAATTAGATTTATCTAAATTTCAAAATGATGAAGGTTTAGCTACAGCGTTAGAAAGTTATTTTAAAAATGCTTTTAATTTAACTGATTTAGATATTGATTTTAATGAAGGTGGAACAATAGAAAAAATTGTTTCTACTGCGGAAGAAGCTTATCAAGAGGCTAGAACGAAAATTGCTAGACGACTTATAATTGCTAATCAATATGGCGATACAGGATTTGTTTCAAAAAATTGGCTTGAAGGTGTTTTAGATGAAAGCCAATTAGAGAATATTAATGCTATTCTAGCTAACTTTGATTATTCTGGTTATGAAGAAGCTGGACCAAGTCTTGATAATTTAGCAATATATTTAAAGAAAGCTGCGGTTGCCGCAGAAGAAGCTGAAAATTCAACTAATAAATATAGTAATGCAGTAGAAAATAATAAAAATATTATTGAAAAATTTGGTAATAAAGAATATTTAAATGCTGAAGAAACAGAATATTTAAAAAATTTAGAAGCTGAATATCCAATTTTAAAACAATTACAACGTGGAACTGAAGCATATGCAAAAGCATTAGAAAAAGTTCAAACACAACAAACCGAAAATCATAAAAAAGCATTAGAGCAAGAATTAGAATTAAAACAAAATAATTTAGATGAAAAAAGAGAACAATTAAAAACTGCAAAATCAGAAGAAGATAAGGCTAAAATTCAAGAAGAAATTCTCTCAGATGAAGCAAGAATTCAAGAAATTAAATATGAACTTAATGTTATTGTAGTTGCTGAACCAAGTATTGCAGATCAAATTAAAAATCTTTATAATGAAGCAGATACTTTAATAACTCTTCGAGCGACAGTAGAAAATAATGAGGCTTTAAGCGAAGGACAGCAAACTGCCCTAGGTGATTTTTTTGCTTCTGAACAAGGTCAGCCGTTTATGGATGAATATTTATCCACAGGCATTATTACAGATCAAATGTTAAATGCCGCAGAAGCATTGGCAGATTCTAAAGCTGCATTGGCGCAAGAATCTAAAGAAACTTTAGTGACACAAGCTGAAGAATTAAAATCTGCAGCTGATACATTACAACAAAAAAGTGAAGATTATCGAGCAAGAGGATTAAATAACCTTGCAAATGCTTATGAAAATCAAGCGAATGCAAAATATGCAGAAGCTGGTGCTAAAACAGCAGAGGTTGCTGCAATAGATTCTGAAGAAAAAGATTATCAGAAAAACAAAGATGATGCTTTCGATAGTAGTGTTGATAAATTTGATATTGAAGGAGAAGAAACTAGAAATCTTGGTGAAAATTTACAAGAAGCTGCGAAAGATTCTGAAGTTTTATCTGAAAATTTAATAGATAACGCAGACGCTGCGAGAGAAGTTGCAAAAGAAATTAAGCGCGCTGAAAAAGCAGTTAAAAGTATAAAAGATAATTATAAAGATTGGAGCAAAGCTTTAGAAGAATCAAATGAATTTTCAGAAGAGTATGGAGAAGCATTAGAAGGAATGAGAACTTCTTTTGAAGATTTCCTTGATTTAGATTATGATTCTTTATCTGATGAATTTGTTAAAAGTGCAAAGTCTCAAGAATTATTACAAGAAGCAATGTCTGGAACTGGAGAAGAAGCTCGAGCAGCATATAATGAATTACAAGCTTTAGCTGCACAAGATATCTATAATGAAAACATTGGTAATCTTTCAGAAGATATTTCTGCGGAAATGCAAGAAATTGCAGCAATTGAAAGTGTAGATGTTGGAGAAAAGATTGTCATTGGTGAGAACGAGATTGCAAATAGATTAAGTGCATTATATACAAATGCAGTAAATGCCGCTATTGCAGGTGGCCAAAGTGTTGCTAGTGCAATGCAAACTGCAAATAATATTATTAATGCTGTTGGTTTTGATGCTCCAGATATTGAAATGGAAGAAAAAACCGTTTATGTTACAGGCGAGTTACCAGATGGAGCTACTCCTATTCCAGGTGGAAGTGTTATTGGTCCAGATGGTCAAACAATTCAGGGATATACTTGGCAAGAAGAGCCTGGAGGAAGTTATACTTATGCTGTAACAATGTTACTTCCAAAAAAAGGAAGTAGTTTCACTAAATCCTCAGAGAATTTTGGTGGCGCTAATACCGGTGGTGGAGGTAATGGCGGCGGTGGAGGAGGAGGTGGCGGTGGAGGCAAAAAACTTAAAAAGCCAGAGAAACGCCAAAAAGATTATTATCATAAGATAAATAAAAATCTTAAAAAATTAACCACTTCCTACGAAAGATTGGCAGAAATTCAAGACAAAACTTTTGGAAAAGAACATATTGAAAATATTAAAAAAGTTAATGAAAATATTGATCAACAAATTGGTAAGTTAAGAAAACGAATTAAAATTGCTAAAGAGCAAGAACGTGCTGATTTAAAAGAAGAAATCCAAAAGAATTATAAAGGTGTTAAATTTGACGTTAATCCTGAAAATGGTTTAGAATTTATTGCTAATTATGATAAAATCCTTCAAAAATATTATAATGAATATTTTAACGCTAAAACTCAAGAAGCTCAAGATAAAGCTAAAAAGAAATATGATGATTTAAAAGATTTATTGGATCGTTTTGAGAAAGTTAATGAAACAATTGATAGCGACGTAGCTGAAATTAGAAGTCTTATTGATGAAAAATATCAAAATTTCATTGCTCAATTTGAATATGAAATTACAATGCGCGTTAACTGGGGCGAAACTGATAGAGATGTTAGAGAGTTCTTTAAGAATTTTAAAGGAGAAATTTCAGATATTGATTTTTTAGGCTTAGCTAATTTTGAAAAGTCTCAGTTAGAAAGTTTTAAAAATTCTGGTGAATTAACTTCTAAAACTAGACAGATTTATGATGTCATGGGCGAGATTGATAAGATTGATAAAGCTAATGCAGATGGTAAAAAAATTACTAATAAAGAAGATGAAAAATATTTTTCAGCAGTTTATGGTGATGATAAAGCCAAAGCAATGGAAGATCTTCGAAAACTTCGTGAAGGATTAATGGGCGATCTTGAAAGTATGAAAGAAGCTCGTGATAATGCTTATGATGCATATTTAGATGCTATCGATGATGGTATTGAAAAGTTTGATAAACATATTGAGCAATATGAGATGGTTAATGAAGAGCTTGAACATAATAAAAATTTAATTGAAATGATTTATGGTGAATCTTCAGATATGATGAAGGCTCAATATGATCTTCAAGAGCAAAATAATCTTGGACAAATTAAATCTTTAAGAACAATTAGAGATACTTATAAAGAACGAGCAGATAAAGAACGAGCAGCTATGGCAGCGATGGAAGAGGCAGGAGATACAACTTCTCAAGCATATGCTGATGCTAAAGAACGCGCAGAAATGTATGAAGAAGCATATATTGAAGCTAATGGAAATTTACAAAAAGCTACTGAAAACGCTGTTCAAAATTTAATTGATAAGTATACTTTTGGAATTAAGAAAACATTGGACAACATGGCAAATGGTCTTTTTGCCAGCGATACTAATCCAACATTTAATACTGCGTTAACTGAATGGGACTTAATGGAAAAAGAGTCAGAAATGTATTTAGATAATATTAATGCTGCTTTTGAAATTCAAAAGTTAGAATCTAAATATAGAGATGCCTTGAATTCTACTGATAGTATCACGGCGCAGAAAAAATTAAATGAAGCAATGGAATCTGAGTTAGGAATGCTTAGAGAAAAAGATAAACTTTCTCAATATGAAATTGATAGAGCTAATCTTCAATATGAATTAACTTTAAAACAGATTGCCTTAGAAGAAGCTCAACAAAATAAATCTAAAATGCGTTTAAGACGTGACGCACAAGGCAATTATAGCTATCAATTTACTGCAGACACTGACAATATTAATAAAGCACAACAAGATGTAAATGATGTTTTGCAAAAATTAACCAATCTTTCTCAGGAAAAAGGGAAGGAAATATATGATACGGCATTAAATGAAACTCAAAACTTTATTGAGCGCATGGCTGAAATTGAAGCTATGGCGGATGGAGAGGAAAAGGATCGTCTTAGAGCATTAACTCAAGAAAACTATAATAGAGTAATGGGAGATTTAATGTCTCAAAGTGAATTGGTTGAAAAACATATTGGTGATTTAGTTAATGGTCCTCTTGCAGAAATTATATCAGAAGAAAAGAAATTATTTGATGGAGATCAAGGAATTTCAACTCAAGTTATTAATTTAACTAAGACCTTAAGAGAAAATATTGCTGGAAAAGGTGGAATAACTGAAATTACAAAAGCAGCATTAAAAGAAATTGATGATAAAGCTGAAGAGTATAGACAAGGGTTAAAAGCTATTGGAGATGCCACAGGTCAAGCTTTTGATAAACTATCTGATGAAACCTATGTAGCTAATATAAAAACCAAAATAGAAAATTTAACAACGGAAACAGGCAATTTAAAAACTGCATGGGAAGGGACTTTAACAGCAATTGAAGGTGTGCTTACAGCGATGGATGAAATTTTAGAGACTTCTCCAGAAGTTGAAGAAGCATTAGGAGCAATTACAGCCGCAGAAGAAAGAGAAAAAACAGAGTATAAAGCAGCAGGAGATGAGGCAGAAAAAGCAAATAAAGAATTAGTTGAAGCAAAAGAAGATCCAGCTCCAACCACAACAGTTACAGAAACCAATGAAGACAAGGATAAAAATAAAAAGAAAACTAAGAAGAAAACAATTAAAGTTGGCGGAAAAGTAAAAGCTAAAGGAAATATTTTAAATTATGATGGATCAAGTGCAGGAAGACAATATTTTAGTAGCGATCCAAAATATAAAGTTCTTAAAATAAATGGTAATTTAGTTCAAGTTCGTTGGCACAAATTATCAAGTGGAGTAACAGGATATTTTAAAAAATCTCAATTAACTCCATTAAGATCTGGTGGATACACTGGAGACTGGAATGGAGATGGCGGAAAGGTTGCATTACTACATAAGAAAGAACTTGTGTTAAATCAAAAAGATACTCAGAATATTTTAGACGCAGTAAATATCATTAGAGGATTAAGTGGGCTTCTTCAAAATTCAATGATAAATAGAATTGAAGGATTAACACAGTCTTTAAATGGTTTATCTTTACCTACTGTTCAAACAAATTCTGAAACTGGACCGCAAGCTATTGAACAAACAGTTCATATTACCGCGGAGTTCCCTGGTGCGACAGAAGCTCTTCAGATTGAAACGGCTTTAAATAATTTAGTTAATCGCGCGAGTCAATATGCTTTTAGAAAAGAGTAAGGGTTAATCCCTTACTCTTTTTTATTTTGGGTAAGTATATTTAAAAATTATTAATAGCTTTTAATATATTTTATAAAGAGATAAAAGGAGTTTGATAAAATGGATACACTACAACTTCAAAATAATATTTGTCAAACTATAGATATAATTGTTCAAAATGCAATTAAAAATGCTGGGTTTGACAGAACAATTCAAGCTATTGTTAAAGAATGTACAGACGAATCAATTGGACAATATAAAGTGAGTTATCAAGATAGCATTTTTTATGCATATGCTCCAAATCCTGAAGATAAATATTCTGCAGGCACAGGAGTATATATTTTAATTCAAAATAATGATATGAAAAAAGATAAATTTATTGTTGGAACAGTAGATAAACTAGGTAAAGATCATTTGACTGTTATAGATGAATCTGAGCGTTATGAAGTGATTGGCGCGAATTGTTTAAAAGATATACAAGAAATTCAACTATGCTCTTATGATAAGTCAGGAAGTTATAAGATAGCAGAAAAAAATTCTGACAAGATTAACAATGATGACCTATTAGCATATTGCAAAGAAGCTGGTTATCTTGCCATTAAAATGAATGTAAGAACTTCACTTGAAAGAGAACAAAGAATGTGGGGTAATTATGGTTTAAAACTTACTTTGTTATTTAACAATAAGGAAAATCCAAACCAAGATAAAGAAGAAACATATACAGTAAATATTGATAGTATGATTGGAGATCCTTATAATTTTATTAATCCAACTTCTCAATTTTTTGCCTTAGAATTTAATATGGAAAATTTTAAAGGTATTAAAGAAATCTCTGCGTTTTGTGAAAAGTTTCCAAAACAAAAAGATAATATGCCTAATGATATTTTTATTACTGAATTAGAAATTTATGCGGCGAATCAAATAAGCGAGGAAGAATTAATGTCACCGCATTTAAGATTCTTTACTCCAAAAGGAACAATCTTTAAAGAGGATTTACCAATTACCGCGTATGGAAGAATTGATGGAGAAGATATTAACAAAGGTGAATTTTATTGGTTTATAGAAGATAATATGATAGATTCTGAATCGCCTGAATTCTTGCCTATTGGTGGAAAAGGGTGGAAATGTATAAATTTTTTTGATACAATTAAAGATGAGGAAGGAAATGAACATATAGAATTTCGTCCTTTTGAAACAGGCTATCAATTATTTGAATTAAAGAAACATCTTTCCGCGCAGACCCTATATAAATGTATTATGAGATATAATGAGAACATTCTTTCTAAGGAAATAACTTTACATAATATGAGTTCTAATTATTCTATCTCTATTGAGTCTAGCGGAGGAAATAAATTTTATAACGATATAGGAGAAACTACTTTAACTTGTAAAGTAATGGATAAAGAAAATAAGCCTGTATCAAATTGCATATATAAATGGATTTCTATAAATAATAATGATTATATATCTAAACTTCAAAATAATACTTCTGAAGTAAAAGTTTTAGCTACTTCTATTGACTATTTTACTACATATCAATGTATGGTATATATTAATGTAGATGGAGTAGAAGTATTAATAGGGTCTAGTAAAATTACATTAACTAATTCTGAGGAGACTGAAGGAACATATCATCTAGTTATTAATAATGGATCTCAATCTTTTATTTATAATGAAGAAGGTATATCTCCTACTAATAAAAATTTAGAAAATCCAATTAGTATATTGCCACTTGAATTTATCTTATATGATAATCAAGGACAAAAAATTCCGCATGAAAAAATTGCTGTAGAGAATGTTGAATGGCAAGTTCCCGCGGTAAATAGTTTAATTCAATTAGGTAGTAATTCTGTTGAAATGGATGGCTATTATTTTGAAAATGTTTATAGTTTACAATTTGGAATTAAATCAACTTATTCTGTAAATGCAGTAAATAATCAAATTGCATTAACTGTTAAATATCAAGATATGGTATTGAAAGCTTTTACGAATTTGATTTTTACAAAAGAAGGAGATTTAGGTTCTAATGGAACAGGTATTATCACTCGAATTGAAGCGATAGAAAATGAAAATAGTTATCTTCTTCAAAAAGAAGAACCAATGATGTATTATAATAAATCCAATGGTTCTTATAGTAAAAATTATAGTAAATTACAAGCTATTATTGTAGAGGGAGAACAAGAACCAACTGTTTATGCAGAAAGTGACAATAATTCTAATTGTATTTGGAACATTCTTCAAAATAGAATAAATTATTCAACTTTAGATGCAACACATATTAAATATACACTTGGAACAGGTTTTTCTCAATTATCAACATCTGAAAACGTGAGCCAGATTGCCAATGTAATTAGCGCGAAAATAAAATATAATAATTTACAATTTTTTACTGCATTCCCTATGATAACTGCGTTTATTAGTAATAACACTTATATTCCTTATTTAAAGAAAAATACAGGATTTAGAAGTATAAAATATAGTTCCGATGGATTATATCCAAAATATAGTAATGCGATACCTTTTACTATTGGAATTAAAAATAGTCAAGGCGAAGATGTAAATGTAAGTTCTTTTAGATTTAAATGGGGAGCCAATGCAATAAAAACAGGCGAAAATACTTTTAAATATAGACCTCGAGATCAATATGATGGTCGTGCAGTAAATGAGAGTTTAATATGCACTATTTATAATTCAAGCGGGACTCAAATTGCAAAGATGTTCATTCCTATTTATATGTATTTAAATACATATGGATATTCCGCATTAAATGATTGGAATGGAAATAGTATTGAAATAGATGAAGAAGGTGGATATATCTTAACTCCGCAAGTTGGTGCGGGTGAAAAAAATGCTAGTAATCAATTTACTGGTCTTTTGATGGGTAAAATGGTTGATAGTAATAAGAGTGAAAAAGTTGGTTTAATTGGACTTTATAATGGAACTCAAACTATATTTTTAGATTCTAAAACTGGAAGATCTGAATTTGGAAAAGCTGGAAGCGGACAAATTATTTTAGATCCTAGTAAAGAGGAAGCCATTATTCAAAGTGGAAATTTTAATACGACAGCTAAAACTGGTATGCAAATTAATTTAAGCAATCCATCAATTACTTTTGGAAGTGGCAATTTTAGCGTTGATAATACAGGAAAATTAAGAGCATCAAATGTAGATTTAACAGGTAAAATTACTGCTGAAGAAGGTTTTTTAGGTGGATGGAAAATTTCTTCAAGTGGAATAACTTATGATTCTACCAATTATACCGTTCATGTTTTAACTGGGACAAATGAAAGTCAAGATTTTTTAGTAGTGCATGATAAGAAAAATGGTACTTGGCCATTTTTTGTACATGCCGATGGATATATGAATGCAAGTAATGCAAGCATTACAGGAACTATTACTGCAAATTCTGGAACTATTGGTGGAATTACATTAAATAAAGATTATGGTTTATATACGAATAATAAAACTACTGCAAATTCAACTAATAATGGATTTTTGATTCAAAAAGATGGTAATATTTATTTAGGTAAATATAATCCAGAGCTTCAAAAATGTCCTTTTCAAGTAACAAATACTGGAACTTTATTTGCATTTAATGGAAATTTTGTTAAAGGAACTTTTGAAGATATAAAAATACAAATAGCAGAAATACAAGATGCCCAAATATATAATGGTACAATTATTAATGATTTACTTTTATCAGTGGATGATTATAATAATAGTACTCCACAAGTATTTACAGTATTAGATGGTCGTTGGGGAAGAAATTTTGAAACAGAAGATGGAACTGCTTTAGGTGGGCAAGTAGTTTTTGGAATTTTAGACAAAAGTAATAATGGAGATATTGCAGATGACATAAAACCTAAAATTCATTTTGCATATGGAGAAACATTTGGAATAACGTCTACTGGAACAGTTGTTTCTATACCTTTTTCAGGAATAAGAATTGGAGTAGCTAGTGAACTTGGACTTCAAGGACAAAGCACAGGTATTACAAATATTATACTTGCCTCAGGAAACGATATAGAAACTGGTTGGTATACAGATATAGACATGGATGATGCTTCTATCTATATGAATGCAGCGCATCTTATAAGATTTGATGTAAATGGAGGTTTTGACTATTCAATTGCAACAAATAAAGAGATTGAAGCATATGAAAATTATATTGCAGATGTATTAGATTATGAAGCACCTCTTGAAATATGGTCAACAGAAAAAAAGCCATATTCAGAAGTGCGTAGTAGAGTAATATATGAAACTACAACAGATAGAGAGCCAAATGTTTATATTGCCACAGGAGGCACCGACAATGCAAATGGTAAAAGAGGTATGTTTCATAGACATCAAGCCTCTTCTTCAAAACGATATAAACATGATATAAAAAATTTAAATTTAAATGAAATTTATGGATTATATAATGTTCCAGTTAGAACCTTTAAATATAATGAAGGTTATTTATCCAAAGACTCTGAACGTTATAATAAAGATATTCCTGGTTTTATAGCAGAAGAAGTTGAAGAAATTAATCCAATTTTAGTTGATCATTTAGAAGATACTGGTGAAACAGAAATGTGGAATACGAAAATTATGATTCCATGTTTGCTTAAATTAATTCAAAATAATCACGAAGAAATCAATGATTTGAAACAACAAGTTAAGCAATTACAAGCTAAACTTGATAATATATAAAAGAGAAAAAGGAGATAAAAACAATGAGAATTACAAATATTGGTCTTTTAGAAATGAATGCTTTTCTTTCACAGTTTGAGGATAAGAAACTTCCTCAAAAAATTACTTTTGCAATTATGAAAAATCTTTCACTATGTGCAAAAGAACAGCAACTTTATCAAGAGGCTTTAAAGAAAATTCTTGATAAATATAATGAATACTGTGAAAAAGATGAAGAAGGTAATATCAGAACAGAGGAAAATGGTTTACCGGTAATTATGGATGCATATCGTGCAAATTTTTATGAAGAAGTTAATGATCTTCTTATGATTGAAAATGAAATTAAACCATATTACATTAATAGAGAAGTATTTGAATATGAAGATGCTAATAATAAATATGATGTTCTTACCGCAAAAGAGATATTCCTTTTAATGTCTATTCTTTGCAAACCAGAAGAGGAAGAAAAGGAAGCTGAATAAGCTTCCTTTTTTTAGGAGGATTTAAAATGGACGTTATACAAACTTTAAAAGTTAAAAATTTAAATGGAACTTTTGAACAATCAGTTCCTATTGGTGCGCGTTCTAAATACATTTATAGGGACGATGATGGTTTTTCAACAAATAAACCTTTAGAAACTGATTTACGTTTTATTGAAAGTGAAATTGAAAGATTGGATGGACCAAAAGAAGTTACCAATTCAGTATATTATAAAATTGAAGAGCTTGAGGAAAGACTTTATTCAAATAAAGATATTGATTTTACAGATTTTCAATCAGTAACGAATGAATTTAATAAACTTAATGGCGGTCCAAAAGTAACAAATTCAATTAGCAATAAAATTATTATTGAAACTTTAATGAATCAAGAAGATAGTTATAATAATTTCCTTAATATTGGAAATGGTTTTAGAGCAATTCTTAATGATGATCCAGATGCAAATAAAAACGGCGTGTATTATAATAATTTTGAAGATGTTGGAGATGTATTGCGAACTTTACAAGGAGATGTTAATACAGAAGGTTCTATTGCTCGTCAAATTGATCAACTTCATAAAACTATTCTTAATGATGAAAAAACATATGAAACTTTAAAAAGTGTAGGAGATAGATTAAGATTTTTAGAAGGATCAGAAGCAGGATCTATTAAAAATCAAATTTCAACAGCTAAAAGTGAAATTCTTGGCGGGGCTGGAGCAGATTATGATACATTAAAAGAGATTCAAGGTTTATTTGAAGAATTAAAAACAGGTGAAAAAGATGCTTTTGATACACTGGGAGAGATAGCCACAGGTATTGAAAATAATAAAAAAGCAATTGAATCTAATGATACTGACATTGCGAATTTAGATAAAAAAATAGATACATCTATTACAAATTTAATTGATAGTGCCAGTGAAGGATATAAGACATTAGGAGATATTGAAACATCTGTAAAAAGTATTAATTCTACAATTAATAGTCAAATAAGTGATTTAAGCTCAGATATGTCTACACTTAATAGCACAATTAATAATAGAATAGATAGAGTAGAACAAAATGTTTCAAATAAAGATACTGAAACTAATAATAGAATAGATGCTTTAATTGGCACACTTCCGCAAGAAGCACAATATTCTACTATTGAAGCCATAAATGCAAATCTAACAACTCTAAATGGAACAAGCGCATCTTCCATTAATGGAAAGATTAATACTGCAATTAGTAACTTAATTGGTGGAGCTTCTTCTTCATTAGACACTTTAAAAGAAATTGAAACTTTCCTTAATAATTTAGTTTCTAATAATGAAGATGGATTAGATTCTTTAAGTGAATTAGCTAATGCTTATTCTCAATTAGATAATTTAATTGGAGAAATTCCTAATAATGAAGTTTCTAATTTGGTTGAATATGCTCAACAATTAATAGCTACAGAACAAGATCGTGCGGTTAAAGCAGAAGGTGTTTTACAACAAAATTTAAATACTTTATCTAATGAAATAGATGTTTTAGAAGAAAAGATTGACAATACTACAAATAATGCGTTAGAATTAAAGATTAATAATGTAGAATCAAAGGTAAAATTTGATTCTATCTCAGAGACAAATGATGATATTACAATATCATTATCAAAAATAGGTTACATAGTTCAAATTAATATATCAGGAATTCTTAATACTACAAGAAGCAACTTCTTTTTTGATACCATTAGCACAGAAGATATTGGTTTACTTTCATCTAAAATTTTAAGTAAATATATCTTAGTAGCTCCATCCTATTTTGGAAAATTAGAACTATATGAAAATGGGCATTTCTTCTTAGGTGGCTTTACAGATTTAAATGGTAATTTAGTTGAATTACCTGCTATGACAGAAATTGCTATAACAGAATCTTTTATGTTAGATCAAGAAGTAATAATAATTGAAGGTGGAGTGGAAGAAGTTAATCCTGTAGGAGTAGGAGGCTGATAAAATGGCTTATTTAAATTTATATCCTCCTGTGGTTAGCACTTATATGCCAGCTTTTTTAAATACTGAGGATTGCAAACTTTATTTTTCTTTATCTCCTTATAACAATTTCTCAGATATTAAGTATGCACAAGTTTCTATTGTTTATCAAAATTCTAATTTATCTGCATTAAAAAAAGAATATAAAAATGATATTAAAGTATGCGATATTCATATTGATGAGAATGTAAAAAATTCTGATCAAAAATATTATGTTGTGATAAATGCGAAAGATTTGGCGGAGAATAAATTTGCAATTAATACTTATTATAAAGTGCAAATTCGTTTTACGCATCGAGATGCAAGTGATTTACCTTTAAAAAATGGATTTAATGCGTATGAAGAAACTGCAAACTGGTTAGTAAATAATCTTGAAAATTTTTCTGAATGGTCAACAGTGTGTTTAATTCGTGGAATTAGTAAACCAATAATTCAATTAGCTTCTTATATTGAAGAAGGAAAAAATAATTTTACTTCTAGAACATTGCGCGTATTAGGAAATCTTTCTTTTGAAGATAAAAATGAAACAGAGGTATTAAGTTCATATCAATTATTTTTAAAGGATGAAAATTTTACAATTGTTGAAAGAACAGATCAAATTTACACTAATATTTTAAATCCTAATGCTATTGATTATACACTAGGAACACTATTAGAGAAAAATAAAACATATGAATTAATTATTAAATATACAACCAGAAATCTTTATACTCCATTAACAGATTTAAGTATTAAATTAAAAATTTCAAACAAAGGAATTGATTTTAATAATTTAACTATAAATTCTGTTATTGCAAATGATTTAGATGCTGCGAGTGTAGTAATTACATTTAATCAATTTAATCAACAAAGCACAGATAGTTATTGGATTAAAAGAGCATCTATTAAAGATAATTTTAAAAAATGGGAATATATGCATGAACTTGTAAATCCTAATTATAAACAAGTAAAATATATATGGAATGATTTTTCAATAGAAAGTGGAACTTGGTATAAATATGCATTAGAAGTTAAGCGTGAAGATAAAATTATTGATATGATAATTTGTGAAAAACCTGTATTAGCAGTATTGGAAGATGCATATTTTATGCGTAATTATCGTCAATTAAGTATTAGTTTAAATCCGCAAGTTAGTTCTTATCAAAGAGTTATTAGTGATACAGTTACTTCTACTCTTGGTTCAAAATTTCCTTTTATTAGTCGAAATGGAAACGCTAATTATAGACAGTTTTCTATTAGCGGATTGATTGCATCTGGAATGGATGAAAATGGAATTTTTACAAGTAAAGATGAAATTTATCAATTAAATAAATATTTATATGAACAGTTTAATTATGATCATGGAATCTCACCATATAAGGATTATCAATATGAATATCATTTTAGAGAAAAAGTATTAGATTTCCTATATGATGAACAGCCAAAATTATTTAGATCACCAACAGAGGGAAATATGATAGTTAAACTTACCAATATTAATTTAACTCCAAATCAAACCTTAGGTAGATTACTTTATAGCTTTAATGCGACAGTTGTAGAAATTGATGAATGTACTCCTGAGAATCTAATGAAATATGGAATCTTCAGAACAGGTTCTGAAACAGATATTATTGACAATGCTTTCTTCTTCATATACGAACATAATGAAAGAAACAACATTACAATTGTTCCACCTGAAAGTATCGATGGAACTTCTTTAGTTATTTCAACATTCTCAGTTGAAGTGTAAGGAGGTTATAATATGAAACTTTATCCTTACTTACAAAATAATCAATTTTTAAAAGAACTTGATAATATGTCAGTTCGAGAACAGTATATTAAAATTACTGTTCTCGAATTCTTCACAGAAAATCCAATTGAAGAAATTCAAGGTAAAGTAACATCTGGGAGTATGACAATAGATGGTAAATCCGCGGTTAGACGAACTTGTAATTTGTCTCTTGTTTCAGAAAAATCTAAAAATGATTTAACAGATTTAAATAATTTATTTGCTATAAATAAAAAATGTTCAATTGAAATAGGTTTGAAAAACTTTACACAATATTATAGAGAATATGATATTATATGGTTTCCTCTTGGAGTATATACTTTTAAAAATCCAAATTTATCACATTCATCTTCTGGGCTTACTATATCTTTAACTTTAACAGACAAAATGGCATTTTTAAATGGTGAAGCTGGTGGAACTATTGCTGCGTCAGTAAGTCTTGATGAAGAAGAAACATATGACGAATTCGGACAAGTAATTGTAAATAGACCAATTATTTATAAAATTATTCAAGAGTTGGTAAATCATTTTGGCGGGGAGCAATTAGGACGTATTTTAATTAATGATATTCCTACTGAAGTAAAGCAAGTTATGAAATGGATAGGAAAGACTCCGTTATATGGTATTTATGAAGAAGGAAATAATGGAAAAGTTCCTAGTTTATTAACTACAAATGCCAATAAAATAGCATCGTTAAATAATAACAGTGATTATAAAATATATGAATATGGCGATGATGTAGGATACATATCAACTACATTTACCTATCCTGGTGAATTAGTGGCATCGCAAGGAAATACTGTATGCACTATTTTAGATACTATTAAAAATACACTTGGAAATTATGAATATTATTATGATGTATATGGTAATTTTATTTTTCAAGAAATTAAAAATTATTTAAACACATCAAAAGCTACTGTAGATTTAAATAATATTCAAAACGATATTAATTATAATATTAGTATTGCTCAAGGAAAAGCAGTGTATGTTTTTGATAATAGTAATTTAATTTCTTCATATAGTAATTCACCTTCATATGATATGATTAAAAATGATTTTGTAATATGGGGAGTTAGAACTACAGCAGATGGAATGCAACTTCCAATTCGTTATCATTTAGCAATAGATAAAAAACCAATCCCGCAAGGGATATTTGAAAATTTAGTGAAGGTTACTAATGAAGATGGGTTAATAGTAATCAAATCACCAATATCCGTAGAAAATATAGGCGTAATTCCGCGTGGTGTGGTTGGTGTATATTATTTATGTGGAGGTAAGATATTTACTTGGAATACAGATAAAAAAGATTATATTGTAGCAGAAGATACCGTTATAGTAAATATTAAACCTAGTGATTGGCGTGCGCAATTGTATCTTCAAGGAGTAGTTGCTGAATATCAAGGATTACATAGTAATGATTACTATGCTGAATTAGTAAATGAGTTTCCTAAAATATATGACTGGGTTGAAGAGAATGGATATTGGACAAATAAAATAAAAAAAGAAGTATTAGAGCATCCAGAAATGTTAGATTACTTTTTAGATTTTATAGACACTCCGCAAACTCAACAGTTTAGTGTTCAAGCTATTGGGCGTAGAACCTTTAGTGAAAATAGTAACGATATAAATTGTTTATTTGAACCTATTCCAAATAATATTATTTTAATTGAAGCTGGACAAGAGAATACCAATGAGATTAGACAAGAATGGTTGAATCAGGGAATGCCTTGTTATCAAGTAGATTCAAGTTTATATTCAGGACTCGCTACCGGCGGATCTTTATATGGTGCGTATAGTAGAGTTAGAGAATTATTATATCAATATTTATCATATAATGAAACAATTACCCTACAAACAATTCCTATTTATCATTTAGAACCAAATACTCGAATTACTGTAAAAGATACAGTTAGTGGTATTCATGGAGATTATATTATAAATTCAATATCTTTGCCATTAAATAATGGCGGAACAATGACAATAAATGCTTCAAGAGCTTTAGAAAGATTATAAGGAGAATTAATATGGCAGAAATTATAGAATCTACTATTGAAGAACAATCATCATTGGTTAATGTATTAGTAATTACTAATGAAAATAATGAAAAGGTTGTTATTGAATATTTAAATGTATGGTATATTGAAAATAATGGTTTAGATTTATTTTTAGATCCAAATAAATATAATGTTAATGATTTAAGTAATATGTTTCCTTCTACAGTTTTTAATGCAACTTTAGCAGTAAAAGATGTAGAGAATAGTGATTTTAGCTATCATTCAAATTTGACATGTAGAAGCATTTCTTTAAACAAAGAAAGAAAATTTATTCAAGTAACTCTTCCAGGATTAACAGAAGAGGCAAGAAAATATTTAGAGCTTCAACATCAAATTGAACAGTTACAAGCAAATATGGATTATTTAGCTATGGAAACTGATATAGAATTATAGGAGGTATAATATGAGTAAAAATTATAATAAAGTATTAAACTACTATAATAAAAAATTATGGTCTAAACAAAAAGTTTTTAACGCAGTTGGAAAATGGATTACTGCAGAAGAATATCAGACTATTGTTGGAGAGCCATATAGCGCAGAGTAATAGAGGAGGGCATATCGCCCTCCTTTTTCTTTTTATCTGAATTTTTCGACGCCTTGGACAAAATAGTAAAATTGTCAGATTTTAATTTTAATATTTCATAACAAAAAGGAACAGAGAGGAGAACATGCGAGGGATGAATTATTATAATCCAAATTATTATACTGGTACGGGTTATCCTTATTATATGAATAATCAGTATATGCAAACTCAGCCACCTCAACAACAACAAATTCAACCCCAGCCACAGCCTCAACCACAAATGATGCAAAGTGGCCTGAATGGAAAAATTGTTGATGGACCTGAAATGGTTCGCGCGACTGAGGTTCCCATTGGTAGTTATGCCATTTTTCCAAAAGCAGATCTAAGCGAAATTTATATTAAAGCTTGGAATCCAAACGGAACTACTAATATTATTACCTTTAAGCCAATTGTTCCTGAAATTATAACTCCAGCTCAAGAGGAAGGTAGTAATATGAATCAAATCTTACAAAAGATTGATTTATTAGAAAATAAAATTGATGCTTTTATTATGGAAAACAAGGCAGTAGGAGTAAAGAAGGAGGTAAATGCAAATGGCTTCTAATATGAATATAATGCAATTACTTCAAATGGTTCAAAACAACCCCAATCCGCCAGCTTTTATAATGGAGATGCTAAAATCTCAATCTGGCGGGAATCCTTTATTCGCTAATATTTTAGCGATGGCTCAAAATGGTAATCGAGCCGGAATAGAACAAGTTGCTAGAAATATATATAAAGAAAAAGGTTTAGATTTTGATAAAGAATTTAACAGCCTTAAGCAAATGCTTGGCGTTAAATAATATATATTTTTTACTTTATAGGAGGTAGCTTATGTTTAATTCTCAAGGATGTTACAGTTTATCAGATATTGCCGCAGCTTCTGGCAATACAAATGGAAGAAATGATGGCTGGGGAGGAGACGGCTGGTGGATTTTAATTCTACTAGTGCTATTCGCAGGAGGCTGGAATGGAAACGGCTTTGGTGGAAATGGCGCCGGCTCTACGGTCAGAGA
>JAEIGA010002460.1_pt1 | contig 29563 bp, 28 predicted proteins | sample 9270691 | NCBI WGS metagenome assembly JAEIGA01 (sample SAMN17057246, study PRJNA624740) | gut metagenome | biome: biome; isolation source: fecal sample | host: Bos grunniens | place: China: Xizang | collected 2019
ATATCTTTAATGGCAAAACCATAAACTATAGCAAGATCTAAATATGTATCGTCCCAAGACTGATTTAATACTAACGACAATGCTCTTATCACACAGTCTCCTACGTTATTTCGCTTGGGATTCGGTTGGTAATGTACATACACTGTCTTGCTCCCCCTTGAGATGATTTTCTCATTTGAGGGCAGATTAGTGTACGAACCTAAAGCGCACCTTTCATGCAACTTTTATGCAATCAAAAAGGGACATGGCGTAGAACCTTGTCCCCTTGTTTATAAATGATATATTGAATTTGTCTAACAGATAGATCAAACTCTTCTGCTAATTCCTCTTGTCCGATTCCGTCAATCCATCTTCTCTTGAGGATTGCACGATGCTTTTCGTTAAAACACCATTCGTCAATCAGATGAGACACCTCAGAGCAAGAGATCGGAAACTCTATTTGCTTCTTCTTCATTTCTTTCGTCTTCTAGGAATCTTCTGGTATCCGGTTCCGTGACAAACGTTGCATACCATCTTTCCACTAGAACCTTTCTTAGTTCTTCGGCGTACTGTCGTTTTGATCGTCTGTCTCGCCATAAGAATCACCACCTATAATTTTACCAGAATAAGTGTTTGTGCCACCTTCGCCAGAATCTTGCTGAATTTCTTGAGTGATTACTTCGTCTTCCCATTGACTTTCATAATAGATCCAGTAAGCATTTGTCCCTACTGCCACGATAATGAGTAGAATACAAATAATGAAGAGTCTCTTTATGATTCTCTCCATTCTAGCTACTTCACTTTCATGTACGACATATGGGATCATCTGAGGCATATCATTTTCATTCATATCAATCATCCTCTGTGCGTTTTTCTTTTTATTATATATCACGCACCGATTAATTGCCACCCCTGTGGATAAGCATCCGGACTCCAGATGTTCCCATCAATGAGTGATTCGTAAACTAAACCATTATATCTAACTTTGTCTCCGGTCATGTACGGATTCGTTGAGTCAGGCTGTACCCAGTCTGGAATCACTTCCGGATCAGGAATCAGAACAACTGCAAAGAGTGAATGTGCATCTTCCGGATTCCAATCGGATTGTGACGTATGTGCTTGGATGCACTTATACAGCACATCGTGATATTTTACTCTGTCACCGACTGCGTAGGGATGTGCATCGCCCGTCCAATTCGGGAACAGTTCAACATTCTCCAGTGCCTGTGTGTCATCCAGATTTACGGCAAGTTCCTCGATGGTTTCCCGTAAAGCTAATGCTCTCTCAATAATATTGCTCATAGGATTATTCCTCCCCTAAAAGAATCTTGGCAGCTTCGATGTACTCAGCGTCCGCAGGAACAAAACTACCACCGTGAAAATAGAAATGTCCGGTGACCGTGCCACCCTGATTGTAGACTGCCTGTACTCCATCTGGAGTCAAGTTGTGGATCGTAGTCACGACAGCACCATCAGCAGTGATCGTTACATGAGCAAGGTTTTCCGCTGTCATCTTATCCCAGACGGACTCGAAATCTGCCTTGTCAGCGCAGATGATCGTGAACTTACTGCCGAAAGACGCATCTGCGAGGACGTATTCTGTTCCGTCAACTAAAATGATTCTAAATTGATTCATAGATTTATCTCCCCTTTCTTAAAAAGGCTTATTGGTATATCCTTTTTTACATACTCCGCAAGTTTCGTTATTCTCAATTAGTTTTCTGGTCTCTGGATCAGATTCCATCTTTGCCCAGACCTCGTAAATATGATCGGGATCGTATTCCTCTTCGTGTAGTTTCTGCATGAACTCATAGATACCGATATGAGGAATGATTCCTACCAGTCCACCGGATGCCCATTTTTCCTGCGAACACATGGAGAACATACCGCTGAAAACTTCATCGGAAATGTCCTGCTCAATCCGTTTGTAGCACTGATGGTAGAACTTCTTAACGTACTCCCAGTTCTGTTCTGCGAACACAGGTTTTCTCGCCACAGTCTCGATGTAGTAATAATATAAGTTGAGCATACAGGTGACCGTGTGCTGTGCCGATGCTCCGCTGAAAGGCTTGAACTTTCTAACGTGATCGATAGCATAAATCATATTGTCTGTCCATCCGCATAAGCACTGATCATAAGCGTACTGCCCGTCATTAATACGGGTGATGCTGTCCTCTTTGTTGTGCCAGTAATATACGCACTCCGTTATGTAGCGAACCTGCTCCATCGGATTGTCACACAATAGCTTCACCATCGTATTAAAACCTGTATCCTCGTTGGCTCTTGTATCGTTAAAGCGGATTTTGTACTGGTTGATGAACTCTCTGCGATACAGCTTGCCGAACATCCACACCATATCATTAGCGTGACCGACCATTGTCTGAAGAGTTTCACCTAGCTGAAGGAATGATGCCGAACAGCACTTGACCACAGGATCAGCTTTAATTCCCTCACGGAGCGTTTCAAGTGCTATCGCTCCGCAAAGGGTATCGTCTGCATCCATGCAGGTAAAAAATTCATCATCCGTATTGTCGATGCCGTACTGTCTCGCCACTCCGGGTCCACCATTCTTCTCCAACTTAATCTCACGGATGCTCATGTAGGGACGGAACATCTCCACGATTGTCTTGTAGTCCCCATTCGGACAGCAGTCATTCACAATGGTCACATCCACATCATCGAGGATCATCTGCTCTGCTATAGACGAGATCGTCCGCAGGATCGTTTTTTGCGCTTTATAGGCAGGTATAATAACATCAATTCGATTTCTCCTCATATAGCCTCCTCTTTAACTCGGAAAAACTGCATTTGTGTAAATGTAAACATTGAACCCATCATTATAATAACCGTTGTCAATAACATTAAATGAAAGTTTTACTGCGCCTGATAAAAAATTTGCTTGTTTTAAAATATTAGCCGTTGATTCATCTGTCCATATGTTTAAAGATTGAGAAGCGTTATTTCTAAAAACATAATCGTAAGTAGATTCCTGTCTAGATGACGGTTCAATAGTAACATTTGACATCAGATTACAAAACGCGAATGAATATGGCATAGTTGTAACACTGTTTGGGATTTGAATGTTTTGATTTAAGCTACGACAATTATTAAACATATATGCCATATTTGTAACATTGTTTGGGAGTTGAATGTTTTGATTTAAGTTAATACAACCATTAAACGTATATGCAATATCCGTAACACTGTTTGAAATTTGAATATTTTGATTTAAGTTAATACATCTAGAAAACGTATTTGTCATATCTGTAACATTGTTTGGAATTTGAATGTTTTGATTTAAGTTGGAACAATTAAAAAATGTATATTCCATTTTTGTAACATTGTTTGGGATTTCTACTAATTTATTAAACTTTCTCCTGTTACTAAAACATCGATATAAATTTGTAACTGTATTTGGAAAAACAACTTTGGAATTAAAAGCATTTTGTGCTGAATCAGATGAAGAACTATCTACTCTCGCCAAAGTAATTCCATTTGGAAACGCAACTCGTCCATTCCAGTTATTTGTACTTGTAATCCGCATATTTGCATTATTAATCGTATAATTTCCATTAACATCGAATATGATATTGCACTTGCTGTAATATGTTCCGAAATTTATTTCCATCTATTTTCACCCCCTCTCTTAATCTAAAATCACATGATAACCCTGAATCGTGTCAGGAATCGTCAAAGTCGCAAGCTGATCCGCAACAATCTGTGCGATGTTAAGTCCGGTAATTGTCATCGTCATATTCACATCATCCGTAGTGTAAACAAGGTACTTCAAATCAGGTTCTACAATCGGAATAGGTGCTTCACCAAACTGTGCATAGCAGGATGTATCGCTTACAATATTCGTAGGCTGCGGTGACCACCCAATAAACTCTTCAGATGGATCGACCGTGCTGACCGGAGTACTTCCTGAGTATGTTGCGCTACCACCATACGGCACGTTATACACTGTCGCTCCGCTGATTAAACTTGTCCCGTTGTAGAAGTAGACCGTGTATGTTCTGAGAGTCTGTGTGTAACAAGCGTAAACATTTCTGTCTGCTGTTACTGCCGTCCGTGCGTCTGAATCGACCGTATTGTCATTCTCTTTCGACCATCCTGCGAACGTATAAGTATACTGAGCATCCGCTGTTTTTGTGGGCGTACCGCTGTACACACCATCCGCTCCGTTATAGATTGTCTCTGTATGCCACAGTGATCCATTGTTGTAATAGTACAGATACGATGTAAGTTGCGTATAGGTAATTGTGATATTCGGGTATCGCTCGTACATATCCGCAAGCCACGCACCAGTGATCGTTGTGAGTCCTGTGATCGTACCGGAAACCGCATCTTTTGTGCTTGTCACATCACCGTTCTCGTCCATGCCACGCATGGTATCGAGATAGTCATAAAAGTCCTCAACATCCTGTGTGCTAGAAACGGATGTAGTAAATCCGATGATTCTGATACGAGAACTTGGTTCTATATCTTCCAGAATGTCCATTACGGGGATCGCACTTCCGCAATTTTCAATTCTTAGTGTTGTGATCTGACTATAGTCTGTCCCTTCCATACTAAATGATGTTATAGCAGGTTGATTAAGAACAGTCAGATTCTTAATTGTTGCAGGAAGTGAAAGAGTTTTTAGAACACCACCATTCGGAAGTGATACACCTTGAATCATCGTGCCGTCAAAATAAACGTGTTCCAGAATCGAGCATCCAGACAGATCGACTGTGGTTTGTGTGTGTCCTTGAATATCTGTATTTCCAAGACCTGTACAGTTCCGTACATCAACCGTCTGAAGAAGCACGTTACTGCCAAATGTCATACTATACAGATTACTATTTGAATAAGAAGAACTTGAATCTCCAACTTTCAGACTTTGTAATCTTGTCGCATTACTAATATCAACTTGTCCAACTTTTAATGGTGAAATATCTCCAATCGATGCAAGCTGAGATGCGCTGTAAATAGTTACGATATTTCCGTTCATTGATTGATAAGGACACTCAAGCGTAACTGGTTCATTTCGTTCTGCTCTCTCTTGCGTGATCGTAGCGTCCCATGCAATCGTGGCATAAATATCGGCATACGGAGTTAATGTAATATCATCGGCAGCATACGGTCTCAAAAAAATTGTATCTGTCTGAGCATCTCCTGCTATATATTTAGAATCTATATAACGGAAACGATTATACAGCCACCATTTACGTTGTTCTTCTTTTGAACCAAGAAGCATATATAGATAGTTCGCATTATCGTTTACAAATGGCTCAATATATTTAAATCTTGCATCTTCATTAAATATAGCTTCACACCATTTGCCCTGATGTTCTTCAAACATCTGCTCTATTTTTTCGTATGATAATGCACCACTTGATCGAAGAGTCTGATACATGGTTTTTAATTCATTCGCAAAAGCTGCCCGTATATTTTTCCATATAACAGAATCCTGACCATTGAATATAGGTTCTCCACCAGTCTGCGTATCAATATCTTCTAATTGGTAATCAAAGACTAATTCACCATCGTTGTTACAATTCTGTTACTTTTATGACCTGTCATCTGACAGGCGAGAACGGTACTTCTTTAAGTGGTCTGGATACCTCTGACCGTTCTTCACACGTTTCATATATTTGGGATTATATCGTGTGTTCAGACTGTTGCATCACTTCTCAGTGTCTTCTCGCTCAGTCGTTGTTGGTGATATGCGAAAAATGTTATGCGTAAAACCATTTGCGATTCCCACAGGTTTTTCTTCTGCCCTTCAATGCTCTTACGATATTGCAATGGCTATTTCCTGTTTTTCTTTCTGCTTCTCCAATAGAATCAAAACATTCTATTTGTCCATTAGAATCAACAGAATAGACTTTTTTAGATGTCGAAGCACAACACAAGTTTGCTTTTGATGCTCTTTGAATCCGTGTTCCATAATGATTATTATATTCATTAGTACACCATTCCAAATTATCAATATGATTATTTGTCTTGTCTTCATCTTTATGGTTTATTTGTGGTAAATTCTTAGGATTATCAATAAAAGCCATAGCAACAATTCTATGAACGGGGATCCACTTCTTATGACCTTTTTCATCATAAAATAAAAAAGTGAGATATCCTTTCTTTGTCGGATTTCCCACCTTTATCTTCCCGTTTATTTTGTCTTGTGCGTAGCTTTTAATTCTTCCATAAGTGCTGACTTCATATCTTCCGTTATATCCGTCAACTTCCTTCCATAGCTCTATCATTTACACCTCTGTTTCTTTTTCCGCATATCTTCCAAGGCATTGTCCGTCACCATCGGAGTTTTGCCGTATATCAGAGAAGATTTTTTTAGATTGGCACTAACACTCAATGCCAATCGCCGTATCCATATCGTACGGCAACCACACTACCTTCTTTTTTAGACTCACGATGTAACCACCTCACTTCCTATAAATGAAGGGAAAGCGTTTTTCGCTCTTGAGTCAACCATCAAGAACAGTTCCGTAAATAAGTAATAAAATAATGCACTTTGCATCTCCATATAGTTTCCTGCTTCTGCTTTGAATTTAGCCAAACGGTAATCAGCACTGTCTGTTGTATAAGTTACACCCCCATATGTTACAGACTGCGGAAGAGGTTCGTTTGTGGCTGCTGTTGTGTCTGTTGATGCTGCCCATGTTGCAAATTCAGCAAGTTGAGCCGTATCTTCATAAGCAGGTTTGGTATCCGGAAATCTTGCTTCAAAGTCAGACTTCCAACCATCTCCAGTAAAATCTCCGCTCTTAAACATAACTCTGTCTGAAGCATTGTTCAGAATTTCCCATGATTCATCAGGCGATGCGAAACCAAATACTTCTTCGGTACTTTTGTCGTTATTCCAATTGTACTTACCTATGAACGTTGTTGTTCCCGCATTTGTGTTATTCCAGAAGATCAAGATCGGGAATCCATCGATTCCTTGTCTCACTTTACTATTTGCGATTTGTGCAGGAGTTTTATACGGACACGCTTCATTATACAGCCTTACTAGTTCCACGTTATTTGCCCCTTCAGATGACGCAAAGTCCGCTTTCATACAAAATGTTTTGACCGGAATCGCATCAGCGTTCATGGCAAATTTACTTTCTGTCTCTCCTGTAGCTGTCATTGTGAATCCACCATTGAACTTCATTTTGTAATTCTTTCTGGGATAATACTGGGATGATGTGCCTTGTACATCGATCTCGCAATTAGTAAATGTGAATGATTTTGACGGAGTAAGCGGATTAATAAATGAACCACTACAGGTCTGCTTATCACCTTTAGACTGTGGCAATTTCGTGCCTGAGATAATCATATACGGCAAATCACTAGGAAGGTTTTCAATTACAATATTCCCGTAAGCATCAAAAACATTGTTTCTTGTGTACCGCTCAAGCATTGTAGTTCCTACCTGCGTATCTGCAATCCAGTTATCTACAATCTGATAGCGAGTCAAGTCATTATCGTAAATACGGATGCAATAAACATCAATCGTACAATCACTTGAGCCGATAGAAATATTTACTGGTGAAATCTGTGAAAAATCATCATTTACATCGTACTGTACGACTCCGGATGCGATCCCGTTAATGTAAATATACAGCAAGCGATTTTCTGTTCTTTTCTCAGCCACAAAAGCAATTCGAACGTGTTCATCTTCCTTATATTGCGTACTAATAATACTTTGTTCAGATTGAAGAAGTGCTTTCTGCGCTGTTAACTTGAATCCACGACCACCGCTGAAACAAGACATAATTACTGCGTCATAATCAAGAACGTTCCGTGTCGCAAATTCAATCTCAATCGTTTTACCAGTAACCTTGAAATCAGATGCAAAAGGTTTATAAGGAATATCAACTCTTGCTGTTCCTGCACATCTTAAAACCGTGATTCCATCTGCATCTTTAACCCATCCATCAGATACCCAGTTGAATCCACTAAATGTAGCAGAAATATTTTCATATTCCCACTCATCACGATCAGCTTGTCCATTATCTTTTCCTTGTGAAGATAGATACAACGCAAGGTTTTCTGTCTCAGCTTCAACATCAATAGATGATTCAGTGACAGTGATTGTTAATGTTTTATAAACTGATCCAGTCTGGAACTTAATCGTAAGTGTTCCATATTCATCTGCTCGATAAGAATATGTTTGTGTTGTCCTATCAACAGTTAAGGTAGTTTGAAGGGTATTATTTACATAAATGTCTACCGAAGATGTAAGCGAATTATATGTGTAAACTTGATACGGAATCTGAATTGTGGTGTACTGCTCGACAGTCGATTCGTTGTATTGGCTTGTAATGATCGGAGTAGTCGTTCCGCTTACTATGGACATAAATTCATAATAAAGAGTATTGGAATACACCGTTTCATTATTAATCGTTGCCGTGAAATAAACAGTTAATTTATGCGCTCCATGCGTTTGAGCAGGAATTAATGTTGTAAGCTGTCTGCCTGATGCCGATGTAGAAACGGTTTCCAGTTCTACATTATCCAAAACAAAATGAACCGTTTTCTGGACTTCTCCGACTGGTGTATACGGAAAGCTGAATGCTCCTTCACAAGGCACAGACGGATCAAAAGAAGATGAAATAGATAATTCGGCTGCGGTAATTGTGAATGTAATTGTCTTGCCTTGGTCATAAATATCTGAGATTCTGACCTTAACTTTGTTGGAGCCTTTAGTTAAATATGGTTTAAGATTTACAGATACACTCCCTTGCTCTATTTCATAAGATGTCTTAACAACATCACCAACCGTAATTCGAATCGTTCCATTACCTGTGGGAAGTTCATCTTCTATAGATGACCAATTAACAGAAATAACACAGTCCGTCCCAAATGCTATGGTCTTAGATAACCATCCTGTTGTATTTGTAACTGTGAGGACAGCATTGGTAGATGATCCACCACCCCCACCACCGGATGCAGCAAGCGGAATACCGTTTTCACTCACCACATCTTTATATGTCGGATAGACATAATATGTATCCGGATCTTGATATAATCCTAAATCATCAGGATTGATTGATACATTGTCAAGTTCAGTTCGTAATTGAGCGATTGCAGTATTTGTTTCTGCTATTGCGTTTTCATTATCGTTCGCTTTAGTAAGTGCTGCTGTGGCTGTAGAACTAATATTTCCAAGTGTTTGTTCGAGAGCAGCCACATCTCCTTCAAAATCGGTAATATGATCATCAAGATCGTCTGCAACTTGTCCTAATTCCTCTTCCGTTACAAGTCTTTTAACGGTTCCGGAACCAAATGACAAATATGCAGTTTTACCACTTGATGTAGCACTATCACCACTTTGGACTACCGCTACTTCTCCTGCTAACAACTTAGTAGGATCGAAGTTTGAGTATTCTCCTCGTCTGAGTTGTATAGCCATAGATTTACTCCTCTATTGCATCAATAAAATCCTGTGCGTATTCTTTAAGTGTATCTGCTGTTTGTTTTGCGCTTCTATCTGTAATAACTCTGTCTGCTCTCTTATTATCGGAAATAACCTGTCCTGTAGTATCATCAATTTCAGAATAGGACACGCTCATTCTCGTTCCGACTGCATCATTAAAAATCGTGAAAGAAGTAACTATTTTCATACTGGCATCCTTTCTTGTTGTATTTCAGTGATATGATTGATAGCATCTTGTGTGTAATCAATTTCATTTTTTGTTTCTACATTTCTTATATTTGGCTCTAATCTATATTGATCAAAGTCTGCTTGTTTTCCTTTTATTTCCCAAGCAAATCTCATGTTCGAAGTGCCTCTAACTATAAAGTGGGATGCTTTTCTATCAAACACATAACATTCCCCTTCTCCATAGTTCTGTAAAAACACTTGATATTGATTTGATGAAATGGTTTCGGAAAAAATCGGATCTATCGTTACATAACAATAGCCGTCATCACCAATTTGTCCTTCACCAACATCGTTAAACATAGGAGTGGGAGTCTCTAAACAATAAAGATGCCTATCTCCATAATTTTCCGTCTGAAATACTCTTGATTTATAGTTGTTACCGTTAACTTCTAAACTACCATAGACTGATAATGTGCCATTATTATAGTATAAATTTGTTGATGTTCCGTCTACTATATGAAGATTTCCACCTGAAATTTCTGTCCAATCACCAGAAGAATCAATAGAAAATAATGCACTTCTTGATATATTTGTGCGTGGCGTACTGTTTATATTACCGTTAGATGGATAGATAGTTATCCCATTCGCTCCACTAATATTTGAATAAATTCCGACAGTATCATTAGAACCTACGAATAATGCACCAGTGTTTTTTATTTCCGTATAGCAATTTGTTCCCATCGGAATCTTGAAATATGAATTTGTCTTTCCATCAACATAAACATAATCATCTGCCGTAAATGATTTCGCTGTAACAGCACCATTTGTATCAGCGACAAAATTGCCGTTTCCAAGATTAATAAGTCCTTTGAGAAGTTGAATCCCATCATTTGTCCATCTTCCAATCTCTTGACCGGATGCATCTTCAATGAATAATCTTCCGTTTGTATTATTATCGCCACCAAGTGTTAAATCTCCACCTCTTGCCCAATCAAATAAAAATCCTGTCGTAGACAAGAGATTGACAAGCATATCTCCACCAACAGTTAATCCATACCATGTAACTCCGGTTCCTTCTGGTGGATCTGGTTCAGTACCATTTGCTGTGACAGCAATTCCTGCATCAGAAAACTTAATCTGTCTATCTGATTCAGACTTGTTTGGATTATTGTGGAAGTAATAAATGGTTTTTACATTCTGCTGTGCATCTATCTCCGTTTCCGTAGTAAGATAAAGTCCACCACCTGCATTAAGTTGTGCTCTGATGCTTGCATCTGCTAATTCTCTTGCAGACTTTTCTGCTTTAACAGCTTTATGGGCAGCAATGTAATTCTTAACATCAGCACTATATCTGGCAGATGAGTTTCTCGCAGGAGTCTGTGCTGCAGAGATAGTTTTTTGTGCTCCACCAGTCGAAAAAGTGGTTCTGGATATAATGATCGGATACGCATTGCCGTCACTGTCAAAAATAACAGCAACATCACCTGCTTCGATTGACGGATCCGATGCATGAGTGATATCAGCTTTTCTAAATGTGAAACCTATAAGCTGAGTACCTAGCCAAGCTAAGATTTGAGAATAATTGGTTTTAGTGATAAGCGGATTCCCTTCCAAGGAAACGACATATCCGCTTGTTCCTGTCATATGAGTTTCAACAGGATTAGATGTATCATCTGTTTTCAGTGTAACTGATACACCAGTTATTATTACATCATCTACAGAAATGTTTTTCGTATATAGGGATTGGATGAAGTGGACATTGTTGTTCTGGCTGAATGTTCCACCATCATATTCGTATCCGGTGCTCCAAGGATTAAATGATCCACCGTCAGCAGTATCACCAGTTTGGTAAGTACTTGACACTGAATCGGTTATCCACGATCCACTGTCTTTATAGGCAATGAGCGCATTACTTGTTGACGGAACGAATCTACACTCAACACTGTTCTCAATGATCCGGTTTTCACCTACATTTAGTTCATCCGGAAGAGTAATAAAATTAATGACTATACTTCCGTCATCGACAAAGAAAATCTCGTACTCATTAAGATAGTATTCGGTTTGTTTTGACGATCCTCTGCCTGTATAGCCTTTGTATTTAATCTTAATTGCATTCTTACTTCCATAAGAAATCTCTTGATATTTAATTAATACAGACTGACCTTCTGCTGTGTTGACATTAATATCTTTTAAAGCAGTATGCCCGTGATTTGATGGTTCTTCATTTCCAAAAGCAAAACAACTATCAGAATCGATATAAATATTGTCGTAGACTTCTCCGTTAAAGAAAAATCCAACACTATTACTTACATTGAACCAAGTGTCTGTCGCTGCGGAAGATGAAAGTTCTGTCATTCCTGTTTCCGTATTGAAGTAACTGGAAAGAGTCCCAACTGAAATTCCGTCAAACACTCCACCATCCAAACCATCTAGCGCACTTTCAAGAGCAGCTTGGTTATACCATTTCAGTTCGAGTCTTATTTGTCCACTTGTATTAGTCGTAACCTTTGCAAAGCATCCTGCTACTTGAGCCACATAAGAGATCATCTCACGGCAAGTCAATTTATCGTCATCCGGTGCCGTGGGAATCTCATAATCATAATGCGGAAACGTATCAGTGCCTAAAGTCATCGAACAAGCAATACATATCTTTTGAAGGATTTGTCTTAATGTAGCAGGAAACGTAACTTCAGCTTCGCTAAACGGAACATCGAAATAAGACATATAATCCAGACATTCAAGATGAATCAGATTTCCGTTATATGTCGCACCGTTTGTAACATACCTGCCTTTAGAGATCTTTTCGATACCATTTTCTGTCATGATTCCGATTTTTACAAACACATCGCAGTCCGTAAAATCGTATTTAGAATATGCTCCGTAAATATTATTGATCGTTAGATCCAATCGATTCACAATAGCACATCCAAGTTGAAAATCAGTATCATTCGACACAGCATCATCTATGACGAGTCCGTTCATCCAGATGTCATTATTTCCAATATAAAGATATCCATCTGTTGCATTGTAGATCCGGATATCTTCTATCCATGCTCTTTCATCACTAGCTAATGCTCGATGCCATGCGGATGTAACATTAATCATCAGGCATCACCTCTCAATCAGATCGAAAGTCAGAGATTCAAGGATGTTTTTACCATCCCACCACCATTTAAATGGTGCAGAACGATCACCTACATACATTACACGGGTTTGTCTTTTTCCTGCCAACAGATCATAATAATTAACCTGTATATATTCGGGATTGATAGCTTGCAATATGATATGAGCAACTTCTTTTGTGATCCCGTTGAAACCGACTTGGATCTTTCGCTTTTGCGCTACCCGATTTTTGTGCATAATGGCATCGTCTGTCCGTCCTGATTCTCCGAGAGAAACATCCATAAGTCCCCATTGCCATGTAGATGGACAGGGCATCTCTACACCATCAACTTTCCAAAATATTTTCGACATAATACCCTCTCCTTTATAATAAGAAGAAATGCCACCCATTTCTGAGTGGCACTTCGTAATTAGTATCCGTAACTAGCTGTCGGATTGTTTCGGTAATCAATAGATTGCTGTCCTCTCTGGACGGCACGGGCGAGAACTTCATTATTTTCAGTGTAAAGCGTAGCATACACATCAATCGGACGCTCATTGCCCTGATTAGCCATCATCGCTTGGACATATCCTCTGGCAACAGCAGATGAAAGTATTTCCTGATCTAATCCAAGGTTTCCGGTTTCCGTAATCGCTGATGCTATACGCTTCATGACCTTCTGATTTTCGAGCGGTAATGCAGCTTCATCTCCTGCTTCACCGAATACAGCAAAGTCTGTAAACAAACCACCTTTGGCATACCAGTCTACATTGAAGTTCGGAACACTGAATCCTGCTCCATCGCCAAGATCAATCCAATCATAACTGGACACATAAATGTACGGTGCAGGAATATACACTGCTTTTATGCCGTCTGCAAATGACTGACCAATATCAACACCATAGTTATACACAGTTGTACAAATATTTTGAAGATCCTTAAATACATCATTAATCATTCCTGCGATGCTGATATTATTCTTAAATGCACTTTCCATGTTCTTAGCCATTTTGCTCATTGCACCAGTAACTTGAGTTTCGTTCCTTTGGATTCCGAGCTTGAGACCGTCTATGATGTTTTTACCTTCTCCCTCGTATAACTTGGACGGAGAATGAGATTGATCATATGTTCGTAATGCAGCCCATCCATCTTCGCCCATTTTCTTTGTGGCGTCAGTGAAGATGGAGATATTGTCTTTAACACCTTTTGCTCCACCTTCAACGATGTTCTTACCTTCACTCTCTACCTTAGTAGTTACCTCACCAAATGCAGTTTCAATATTGGTGATTCCTGCATCTTTAAGAGTTTTTCCAACATTATCCATCAGTCCTTGTGCATTGATCAGTTCTTCCCACTTGGCATTAAGAGTATCGATTCCACCTTCGCTATTAATTTGTGCAACAGCACTCTCGACAAGAGGAGCACCATCTGTACCCATTCTGGCAAGTTCAGTAAGGAATCCTTCATCGATACCTGCTTTTGCGAGTATAGCAAGATTTTCTTCCCATGTATGAACTTTTTCAATCTGTTCGTCTAAACTCTCAAGTAATGTTTGCTTATGTCCTTCTTCATCTACAGATAAAGTTTTCCAACTTTGTCCTGTATTAGAAAGACCAGTTTGGACGGCAGATACAAATTCAGATACCTTTGTTTCAGCCTGAGAAAGCGCAGTATCATGACCAGTTGCAAATGTCTGTAAATGAGTTAAAACACCGTTATAACATTCTCTCCAGTGATTAGTTGTTTTTGTGTTTGTTTCATCTAGTGAAGATGAATCCTCTTCAATGCTCGTTTTCATTCCAAAGAAATTTGCAACAACCTGTCCAACTGTTGATGCAGACGCTTGAACCATGCGAATTCCAGAGCCTACAAGCGTATCCTCGACATTGATAAATGTACTATTTACATCACCTTCAAATTTGTCGAGATTCTCTCCTCTTGTATCTTCTCCAAGCAGCTTTTGAATAAACCTAACTCCTAAACCTTCTGCAACAGGTGCCACCAATGTTTCAATAGCGGATATTTCAAGAGACATTGCCTTTCCAAGTGAAAGTGCTGTTTTATTTGCTCCATCCGTAACCGCTTGCGAATTACCTGCTGCATCGCAAGCTTTTGAAATCACATTTGAAATAGCGACAGATATAAGGTTCATTCCAAGCAAATTCTCAACGAGTGCTTTTCCGATTGCAGACAAGAACTTAGTAGAAATAAGTGGAGCACCAAATGCAGATATCGTATCCCAATCAAGATTGACATAGAAATCTTTTATGTCTTTAACAAGCAGTCCAACATCAATAGTTTTAAGCATTGATCCGACTGTTGTTATTATGGCATTTAAGAAAGAACTAATACCTTCTGCAACTTCTTTTCCATCAAAATTTTTAAGGAAAGCATTAATCCCTTCACCCATCTTCTTTCCGAGATTTGCCCACGTTTCTACATCGGAAAAACCTTCCTTAATTGTTGTAGCTATTTTTGTGACAAATGATCCAATCGAAGCACCAATAGTGACAGGATCGAAGTTTTCAACAGCACCTTTAATTACGTCTCTGATGGCTGCCCCTATTTCATCAGGCTTTAATTCCTCGACAAATCCCTTGAAAATTCTCCATGCAACCATGAATTTATTGGAAATTAAATTTCCTAAGTCTCTCCATTTAATTTCACGGATCATTCCCATGAAACCTTGTCCCAACCTAGTGCCTAATTCTTCAAAATTAATGCCAGTTTTCGGATCAAGAAATCCGTTTGCGATTTTGACTAAATCGTTAATTCCTCTTCCAAGAACACTACCCAATAATTCAAAGTTAATATAATGAATAAAGCCGTTAATTGTATCAACGAACCTATTCACCCACGGCATAACGTAATTATCAATGTTTGTAGGATCGAGAACATCATAGAGTGCTCCAAGTCCTTCATTCAGTCCTCTCGCAACCTCTCCACCAACTTCAAACCAATTATCTGCTTTTGCAAATGCTTTGATTCTTTCTGCCCATTCGGATAGTTTTGATTCAAGTTCTCCTAGCTTTCCGTCTAATCCAGATGTGTCCCAATCAAAGAAACCATCTCCAAAATCTCCAAGACCACCGAGTCCACCACCACCTGCTCCACCACCAGAACCAGAACCTGATGATGTTTTTTCTTGATCTTTATTTAATTGATTCAGTTCGTCAAATGGAAGTACGGAAAGTTCTTTTCTTAGTTTTTCTGCATTATCAGCAGCATCTCCAAGTCCATCAGCAGCATCACTCGCTCCATCTGCCAGTGCATCAGCATCACTTGACGCATCATCAAGTCCAAAAGTATCTCCTAATGCAGCACCGGAAGCACCACCTTTATACTTACCAAACAGTGTCTGCATAAAGACCGCAAATGCTTGTGCTGCCTTTAGAATATACTTCATAAGAGTATTTAGCCACACTACAACATGACGAATCGCTGCTCCAAATCCAACACCAAGCTGAGTAGTTGTTTCCGACACATATGCTCGTAACGTTCTCATCGAGTTTGCAAGGGAGAGACTTGTACGTTCAAAGTCACCTTGCTGAGTTACGGTATTTTGCATTAAATATTGATAGCGGAGCATGACCTTCTCTGCCTGAGTCATTTCATTCCATGACTTATTGATGCCTTGCGCTAATGCGAACTCTTTCAAGGTGGCAACACTAAGGTCAATTCCGAGAGAACGCAACGGTCTCACCATTCCGGTTAGACCGGATTGAATCTTTTTATACGAATCCTCAGTGTCAATATTGTAGAAAGCGGAAAGATCTCCTGCTAACTCGACCATATCCAGTGCCATCTGATTAGAATTTTTCATACTAATATTAGATGCTTGGAACATGGCTGAAAGCGTACCTGCATATTGTTTAGCAGATGTTGCTGCAATGCCGAATTTTTCAATAGCATTGTTCGCCCACTCGTTGACATATCCGATCATGTTTTCTCCGAATACGGATTCAACAATGTGATCGATTTCCGTTACGTTAGCGCCCATCGTGACCATTTCTTTAGTCCAGTTGAATACACCTTGAATGCCACGAAATCCAATTAGCGTACCAATCAATGTTTTAATGTTATTAGTTAAACTACTAACATTACTGGAATGTTTTCCGAGTTGACCAATTTGATGAACTAAATTTTTTACTCCTGTTAAAGCAGCAGACCCTAATTTCTTTAATACATTAACCAATGCATCGCCAACCTTGCAAAGACCATCAATAATCTTAGAAGACTTCTGAATCGTTGTATTAGTCTCTTCAGATTTTTTTTGCAGTTCTTGCATTGCTGCTCCTGCTTTTTGACCTCGTTTGGAAATCTCAGCTAACGCTTCTGCCATCCGGACTGTATTATCAGAGATATCCATATGCGACATTGCACTGAAAAATTCTTGCATTTCAAGAGCAAGTGCAGGAAATGCATTTGCAGTATCTTTCATTTTTTCAGAGCTACGAATAAATGTATTAATACTCCGTATAAATGAAGTGAATACTTCAGCTACTCCTGCAGCAGATGATGCTCTTTGTAGTTCTAGCATTCCGTCTGCAACTCTTGTAAACACACTATCATCAAGATTTTTACTCTCCTTGGATAATGCTGCGAGTCCACGAATAAACGATGCGAGTCCATTGCCCTTCATATCAAGTCCGTCAAATGAATGCATTGCATCCGCAACTTCTTTGATATTTGTTGTTAACGTGCCAAGACCTTTAAACTGTTCAGCCTTAAACGCTTTCATCAAGTCTTGAACCATTGTAGTGGTATCAACACCAAGCTTCAGATTTATAGTTCCGAAGTCTTTTTTGCTGACATTCCTGACTGCGTTTTCGACTTGCTTTACTAAACGGTTCTCATCTATATCGAAATCCATTGGAATCTTTGTTGCCGATTCACGCATGGATTTTTCTTTCTCTGCATTTACTCGCTTGATCAGATCATCGTAGATCCCATAGGCTGCATTTCCTGCAGCTTTTGTATTTTCCTGCGGAGATACCGCACCATTGAGATAAGTCTTTGCCGTTTCGAGTGCTTCTTTTATGGCATCCTTCATCTGCAATGCACTAGCAGCTACACTCTGTTCACCGTCTACAAGTCCTCTGTAACCTGCCATGACTGTTGGAAATTGATCAACAAGATCTTTAAACAGTCCAGTATCTAATGTAGATCCTTCTTTTCTAAAATACTGAGCAAGACCCTTCCGCTTAATCTCTTCATTCCATTCAGACATAGCACCACTATGCCCACTCTTCGTGTCAAGAAGAGATGTACTGATGGGATGGTTTTTTACATAATCAAGAAATCTCTTATATTCATCTGAAAGAGAATCACTTACCCCATGACCCGCTTTATCAAACTCAGCACGAGTCATCTGTCCCATTTTATCGAGAATTTGAAATACTTTCTCGAATTGAGACATCGCACTTCCACCTTTGGCAAAGTCCTGTGTCATGAGATCAAGTTGTTCTTTCAACTCATTTCTGACATCTGGACTTAACTTAAATGCGTCTTGAAGCTGTTTAGAAATTCGCTTTGTATCGATCTTAGTATTGTTGACAGCATCTTCGATTGCATATTTCATCCGTTCCGCTTCAGATGCTCCAGTTAAACGGATATCAAGATTGATCTTTTTATTCTCGATATTCTTTAAGTCGATACGACTCATTGTCTCAAGCTGAGTGATGAAAGATGACAGATTTGGCATCTGTAAATTCTGCATCGATGTAAAAGCATAAGCTACCTTCGATACATCGTTCGTATGACGGCTGACAGTCTCAAGAGATCTATTTAAAGTGGCAAGAGAACTGGACAGTCTATTAAGCGATCTTTCAGCTTGTTGTGTGTCTGCTGCTATTTGTAATTGCAGACTATCAATATTTAAATCTGCCATATCCCCTTCTCCTAACAAAATAAAAAGTGGATGAATGTTTTACCACTCATCCACCTTGTGCTTTTTTATAGTTTTCAAATTTTGTCTGCATCTCTCCGAGATTTGCGAAAAGAAGATCTGTAATCTCAGATTTCTCTTCATCGCTCATGTCTTCCGTCACAACAATAGTATTATGCTCTTCAGCACCATACGGCTGCTTCGGATATTTGACTTTTTTACTTAAGACAGATGCAACAGCACTTCTAACGTAAAAGCCTATTGTCCAAGCACTATACTCCATTTTCTTGAAGTCAGCTTCAGCACTCGCCTTAATTCTTTTGTCATATTCTGTCAAATACAGATATATGTCGTTGGGAGTGCCATGAAAAAAATCATGCTTGGACAATCCACGACTCAACGCCGCAGGATACAGATCTTCAAGTATTATCCTTCTGTAACCTTTGTCTGTTTGCGTTTGTGGTCTTGCGGAACCTTTTTCGGCTTTCTGGGAGCTACTTCCGTGCTGAGAATGTCGCTCATGCCGATCAGTTCGAAAAAACCATCTTCAGACATCTGTTCAAGACAAATCGAAAACAGATCATACCAGTTCTTAACTTCGCTATGCTCATCCTTGAGAAGTGCGACAGCCAAACGCTTTGCATTATCTCTCGTAGGAACCGTTCCGTCACCTTCAGCACCGTGATGTTCAAGCAGTCCTGCGTAAAAACAGGTTACTGTTGTGTTCGGAATATCCGAAACACCGGACAGGATCTGTTTGATATCTCTTGAAGACTGACCAAAACTGATATTATACATCAGACCTGTAATCTTTTCGATGCAGTCGTTATAAAGAGATGCTTCGATGGAGAATTCCAATTTATAGTCTTTTCCATCGATATTCAAAATCTTATACATTTCAGCCTCCTAAATTTGTTTCATATGATCATGTAGATGAAGATGCTTCAGTCGGAGCGACCTTCGTATCAAGTCCGATATACTCATCGATAGCGATAGAGATTTCTCCGGTGAACAGTTCGTTCTGGGAAACATCAGGCATCGGAACCTTGGATCCTGCCTGTCCAACAACAAAGAATGCCTTTGTCAGATTCGGAGAAGAGACTTGGAACCAAGTACGCTTACTAGAAGCAAGTCCCGTAGCGGAAGATGTCATCATCGCTTCGATAAGCGGAATAGTTTCATTTGTAAGGTTGAATGTAACCGTCCAGTCACCACCCGTATCCTGTCTACCTGCAACATAACGAGTCTGAAGATCTTCAAGAGCGGAACTGTCAATTTTCTCAACATCAAGATCAATACCGGAGATGCTGTTGCATCTGGGCAGTTGATGGAAAGTTGAAGGTTTCTGACCAGAAACGGTTTCCACTCCGTACGAAAAAATTACGCCGAGTGTTGAAATTCCCGAAATTGCTACTGCCATAACTTTTACCTTTCTCCCACTTTTTCGGGGAAATAAATATTATGTTATAATTCTTTCATGAAGTAACCACAGTAATGATACATGGAAAAACGACTTGTGATTTTTGTAGTAGTATCACTCACTTTTATGATTCGTGAATCACCAACTCTTCTAAACCCAAGTCCGTTAAAGAAAGAAGCACTGGCATCATCAATCTCATAAAGTGTTAAATACTTATTATTATTGATGTATGCTTCTGTCTCAAAAACAAGTGTAATACTTGCTTCATCTCCTTCCAGATCACTTCCGTTGGTTGATCTGCTAACTAATGATAAGTTTGCATACGGAAAATTGGCTTGCCGTGTAGAATCATATACCATCCCAAAATATTCTGCTGTAGAATATCTTAATAGATGTGTTCTCCACGCTCTATATATTGGATCTAAATCAATCGTTATTACCCTAGCCATTTCCGAAAACCTCTTGTGCTATCGAAACAAACGAATTAATAATCTCTCGATCTGCATAATACATTGGCATTGCTGCTTCTGTACCGTAACTTGTTTTCCATCTGGCAGATTCTTCGTCAAAGTACACCCACGAGTCTTCAAGACCATGTCCTTTTCCGTAAGAACCTATAATCATGCCATGTGCTTGACCGTACGGATTAGGACTGGATCCACCTTCTCCATTGTAGTGAATACCTGCTCCAAATTCGATAAAAGCAACATCTTCACCTGTGAGAACCAGTGTGGCTTTAACTCTGGAACCGTTTTCCTCTAACCACACATAAGTATGCAGATCATCAAAGTTTGAATCGCCACGACTGTATTTATGACTATCAATCGTTTGGATTCCTTTTTCCGCAAGACGCTGAACCAATAAAGAGCATTTAAACCTTAACTCTTGTTTATACTCCCTTATTTCCCTAAATGCATCACGGATTGACGATGAGGATAACCTCATTTTTATAACTTTAGCCATCTCCTGCGATCTTCCTTATGCCGTATCTAAATATCGTGCCTTTCGCCGTACGCATGATGTGACTTACAACATAATCCGGTTTGGTATACGGATTTCCGTTATAATCCGTCTCCAAATATCCGTTCACTGTTAATTGAGGAATCTTATCAACAAATAAGCACATACCTTCCTCGATTGTAAGATTATTATCAAACGAAATGAAATATCGGCTATATTCAGCAACGATACCAACGGGCAACTCGTGCGGAGTACCAGAAGTATTGGACACAGACGCTCTTATTTTTATCGGCTTAGAATAATATGTGCGTCCTTCAATGCTTTCGTCACTCCGTGTAGCTTTTGTGATCCAAATATCTTGCTTTCGTCTTTGCAAACTTCTCATTATTTATGCCCCACTAAAAAAATGTTCCATTCCCACCTGTTACAAGGAACATCCCTACATTACGAGCGGAGGCTGCATCCCATAATGCACACACATCCTACTTTTTAAACAAGTTTTGCGAGTGGAATTATCCCTTTAAAGTAGGAGTCTGGAGTACCACCGGATTCCCAAGATGTTGTTTGTCCGGACTCGTAGAAAGTGGTTACACCTTCTTTTCCGATTTTGTCATAGTGATACTCCGCTACTCTCCGAATAACTCCGGAATGATGCTGCATGATGTACTCGTTCATCTTTTCGATATTTCCATTTCCAAACGGAAACTGAACCCTACGCACTTCTTCGATCGCATCATCCACTATCGATGCAACAAGGGAAGACTGCGCTTCGGTATAATCATTGGATGCATATGCAATTAATACAGAAATCAGTTCTTCCCTCGTCATCGTTACACCTCTTTTGGTCTCCTACCTCTTCTCCTGACCGGAGCTTCAGTTTCTTCTTTCTCGATTACCTGCTCTTTTTCGACAGGTTTCTCATCTTCAATCGGAACATCTACTCCTGCTTCGTAGAAAGTCCGACCAACTTTTACAATGTGATCAAAGACCATATGACCCCATCCTTTCGTGATCACTTAACCTTAAGTTCTACGATAGCATCCATTCCTTCAAAGGACGGAAGAGCAATCTGGGAAACCGTGGTTTCGTGACGGACAGGTGGCCCATAGATGTTCTGAATTGCAACAGCAATTCCGGAATCAAGGACAGCAACATCAACCTTGGAGTCGCCAAGAAGTGTGCGTTCCTCAGGTGTCACCCCATGCCATGTATTTCCAAGCTGTCCATCAGCAATAACTGTGACATATCCATCCGGATAGAACTTAGCTTCAACTCCGTTTACATTTTTATACTTCTTGTCGTAAATAATCGGAGTCAGACCAGTCTTTCTTTGGAAGACTTCTTTTGCTGTCTGGCGATCAAGGAAATCAACCGGATTTCCAGTAATTGTGATCAGGGCATTCCTCATCTGATTAGCAGACACAAGCAGATTGAGAGTAGCCGAATTCATCATGGCATAACGTGCCTGATAACCCTTGTCGGCAAGCTTATCAACCGCAGTTTGCATATCATCAAGCGGAGCACAAGTAGAAGGCTCATCCCACTTTGCTGTACTTGTCAGTTCGATATAGTTTGTTCCCTTCCAGTCATCATTTGCATCGTAGTCATAGTTGTAAATCGTGTTGTCAAACGCACCAATATTGATGACCATTTCGCCATTAGCAGGAGCAAGAAGAGACATTCTCATGCGCTCAGTTGCAATTCTCGCACCATTTACAAGCGTATTCACATCGTCATAAACATTGTTGATGACATCCTGCAAAAACGGATCATTACTTTCAGATGCTCTCTGGATCTCCATCATGTCCTGCTCAGAGACCTTCATAGACTCACGGAAGAGAGGCATCTCCTCACGCAGCACTTGGAATCCTTCTCTGGGACGGATAGTAGCAAGCGCATCATATGTAGATGGCTTAAGCTCAACACCAAGACCTTTGTGACCTTTGATCCATTTAAGGTCTACACCCATCTTCTTGCGAACGGGGAAAAACGCTTCACCGAGAAACGGTTGAGCGTTAGACGGATCTTCTGTCAGACGAAATGCAAGTGATCTCGCCGTAAAAACATCGCTAAATCTCATTTTTATGATCCTCCAACATTTGGATAATTTATATTATTATAGTTTCAAGTCAATTTATCGTTTTTTAAAAATCACGAAGAAGAACTGGGCGAATACGAAGCATCAATAATCGGAGCTTCGAACGCAATTCTGCATCCTGCTGCATTAAGCACAGTGACGAGAGTCGCATTATAAGTAAGACCGGAATTCGCCTGTGCTCTCGTGGTATGAACATACCCGACCTTGAGCATAGCAACCTGCGGACGATCCTTATAGCAATCATGCAGAAGAATTCCAACAGCACCACTCCACGGACTTGATGTCACAGGAACACCTGCGGAACTAACAGGAGTACCCGCCCTGACAACATTTCCTTCAACATCTGCGAAATCCACCGTCATAGGGACAGCTTCAAACTCTTTACGGTTGAGAATCTCGATCTCGTTTGATACGGAAAGAGTCTCAAATAACATATCACCTCTAGCCATGTGAGTATCCTCTCTTTAAATATAATTTTTAATGATGTTCTGGCTCACACCAGTTGGATTATTATTTCGTCTAGCTTCGACACTTTTCTTGGCAAGTGCCATTGCAGGATCATCTTTATCTGCTTCTCCATTACCTGCATGAATGTCTGGACGATCTTTCAGTAGATCTTGAATCGCTTTGTTTGCTGCAATCTTTTCCTTTTCGGCAATAAAGGATGCAAGTGTTGTAAAGAAACTATCGGAATCTTCCATTTCCGGAAGTGTAGACGCAAACGTATCGGCATCTGTTTCCGTCATACCAAGTCCAACAAGTTTTTTGCTATAGCGATTCGTACGAACCTCTTTCTGTAACTCTGCAAGTTGTCTGTCACGCTCTTCTCTCTCTTCTTGTGCGATCTGATCAGCGGACATCATTTCACGATTCTTCTTTGTCAGTCTGCCCTTCTCTTCCGTCAATTTATTGATAGAATTTTTGAACCGCTGATTTTCTGCTTTTAGCTTTGCAATCTCTGCAGCAAGGGAGTCGGCATCTTCCTCTTCTGCACCTGCATTGCCGTCATTTCCATCATTACTCACATCCGGATCTGAACTTCCACCACTTGCACTACCACCACCCATGCCGTCATCAGCATCAAGCATTGGCATTGCCATACGAGCGTGTTTTCCAAAAATGTGTTTTCGTCCAATCGTGTAATTCATGTACTTTCGCATTAAGATGACCTCTTCCTGATTTGGTATCGCAGTTTTCTCTGCGCTGTGTTTTGGATTTATAATGCGGTTTTCTCTAACCGCCTGTGTTTTTAAGGTCTTTCTCTAGACCATATATAAAAGCCATAAGGCTATTATTTTCAAATAAATTCCGCATGGAGCGGTTTCGGCTTTTGTAGACCTTGCAGATCAAAATTCACTCCGCTAAGTCTGCATGGAATGTCGCACATATTCATATCCGTCAATGCAATCTTCTTTTTTTCGATGATGTCCTCATCCATTACATGACCGATGATCTGATATGGCTTATGGCAGCAATACATGACTTCACCGACTTCATTCAGCGCAATTTGAGACCACTGCCCAATGCATGACGGAAACTTATTTCCAAGCAGATACCATTTATAATTCACAACAATGCGATCATCACGTTCCCGTAGTTTACGGATTGCATTCACGATCTCTTCTGGATGATGTTCCTCTTCGGAATAATAAGATCCGTATGTGGATTCCACGGGACGCATCACAATATAATCAACAGGAAGATCCTGATTCGCATCGTAGAACCGTCTTACCTGTTCTACAGACTTAGCCAACAACTGGATACCCAGTTTTGTCTTGTCCTTCTTGTATTCCGCAAACCGCTTGATGTTGTCTCTCGTCTGCTCATATGCTCTCACACCACGGATTTTCTGATACGAATCTTCATTCCATGCATCCAAGGAAACCTTTAGATACTCAGGATTGCATTCCTTATAGGCATTAAAATTTGTATTAATGCCGTACTTAAATCCGTGCGTTTCCAACCACCAAGTAATCATCTCAAAATCCTTGGCGATTGTCGGTTCTCCACCACCCGTAAGAATGATGCCCTGTACACCGAGTTCTTTCAGTCTTAATGCGTATCGGACAAAAACCTGCAAAGGCATTGACCTTGCGTCTTCATCGAATTCCCATCGTTTGTAAGTGCAATATCCGCAGTTGTTATTGCAGTAATTCGTAAGAAAGACATCGGCAGTGATCGGACTCTGTTTTCCAAATACCCGATCTAAATGCGCTAATATTTTATTTCCAGTAATTTCTACAGCCATATAACCCCTACGAGTATTCAACACTACATCGGCAATTTGCTAACTCATCATCTGAAACTCCCATGCTGTCATCGTGTGGGTACATCATGTAACCACCTTGTAATTCAAACGGTTCATCTATTGGAATTGTCAACTCATTGACTTCCGCATGAGATGCCCGTTCTCTGCCATCCATGATCGTTAGCCATGTTTTGTAACGGAACCCTTCCTCAAGTGCTTCTTGCAGTTCGTCATAATCCCAGAGTGCATTGCTGTCATTTTCTGCAATAGCTCTTGCCCTATCGGCACTATAGTACCAAGGATCATCCCTGTGTCGTGACTGAACGAGCAATGCTCCGATCAATACTTCATCAATATGTCCCATTACATTTTCATCGACCGGAAAATAATCTTCCACTACATCGATATACTCTTCTCTTGCTCTGACTACCGGATCCTCTCTTGATTCTGCCCTAACTTTCTCCTGCGAGAGTTGATTCAACTCATCAAACGATAATGTCGCTCCATATTGCCGTGCATAAAACGAATCAACAAGCAATCCGCTGACAACTTCCTCAAGATCATAGGCTAGATTTCTGCGCTTTTCTTTTCTTTGCTCAGATATCCGCATCGGATCGAAATACTCGTCTATCGGTTCCGAGATTTCATAACCGACCTCATCATTAAGTTCTTCCCATGATCTTGGAAATGCCATTTACTATACTCCCATCTGCAGCCTTGGAGAATTAACTTCCTGATCGGATAAATCCTGTAGGATCCTGTCATCCCCTTTCAATGGCTTTTCCGGATTTGTAGCTTGACTTCCGGTCTGTGTTGGTTCTTGTACACACACTTTGTTCTGATAGGACATCATCATGTCTTTCGAGTCATTCCATACCTGTTCGGAGTCTTCGAAAATCTCGCAGACCTTAATCGCATGGCGAGGGTGGATCCCTCTTCCGACCAGTGTTGCCATAGCATTTGCCTTGACGGACAGGTCATAATTTCTCCTACGGGAGAAGTGGATATCGATGTCCGTATGATGGATTTTCCGAATCGGATTGTCCATCGGCAGCACATCTTCCGGAACAAACCGTATAGCACGAAGAATTAACTTCAACTCTTCACGGGCAGCCAACTCAATGACATTCTGCTCTTCAAGAGCATCCAGTTCTGCTGCAGACCATCCTGCGGACATATCCATTGCAGATCCGGTTGAACCACCACCCGTAGTCTCCGCTTGAATCGGAACGTAGCACTTCTGCAGGATATGATTAAACTTGCGATAAATCTGACTCTGGGCAGATGCAGAATCATAGGTGCTTGCAAGCGGAGCAATTTTCGCATCAGATGCCCTGTCATTCAGACCTTGTGGAGTAACCGTGAGAACCCATTGACCGGATTTTGGTTCCTGCACATTTCCTTCATCATCTGTCGGAAGACCGATGTTGTGCCCCCACCAGATATCCTGAGTACGCTGAGTGCTGTCATTGGACGCATCAGAAACCATCGCATCAAGAGCATCCATATCACCGATGTGGTGTTCAAAGCACCCTGTAATATCGACATCTCGATTCCATTCAACGATTGGGATTTTCCGCAGCGGATTTAAGGTCTTTTTCGTGATTTCCCAGTTTTTTATCTCGTAAATGAAATCGTCTGTATAGCAGGTGAATACTCTTGAATTGTCCTCGCGCTTGGTATATGTCACACCCATCAACTTACGGTTGCCGATACCGTTGTAATAAATGCAAAACGTATACCTAGCATCGAGCGCATACACATGGCAGAGAGATCCGACATACTGATCATCACGCTTCAGCAGAAAATCTTCGTCAAACTCGTCAGCCGTCATAATATCGACCATCGAGTATCCAACACCGACTTTTTCGACATACTTGCCAACGTGCTGACGTTTGAAAGAAATATCTTCACCGTTCCGAAGCATCTCATTAAGTCCGGTAATGCCCTCGTCATCGATCTTGCTGTCCGTCTCATGCACTTCTGAGTTTCCACGCTGAATATACATTGCAGGTGTACCCCAGAAATACCCGATGTGAAATCGAGTCACATAGTGAGCGATATTGTCTTCGATCTTGTAGTCTATATCCGGACGGATTGCTTTCTGCCTGTCACGAATCGCAGGATGAACACCTGCTTCATAGTCAAGCAGGAACTCTATATCCATTATGTTTTCGCAATGTTTCGTATAAGCTTTGCCGAGAACTAATACGATATTGCTTTCATCTATTCGCTTTTCATCCGTGTAGATTCGCTTACGACCAACATGGTTTAACATCATTTCGATCACCTGCAACCTGTTCTATCTATACTCCCATCATAATAATACGGCAAAAAAATGTGACAAACGTGACAATTTACCGAATGTGCTTGAAATGACGGCTATATATCTGTCTTACTGACTCGTCCGTATATCCGTGACCGAGTTTTTTAGCAACTACCTTCCACGAATTACCACATAACACCCGATATGTGATGATCGATTTCACTTCCCCATCTTCTAAACTGTTTATGTACTCCACAACTTCAATCGTTGCTTTCGTAAGATTCTTCTGGAGATTATTCAGCCTTGATATCTGTCGCTTGATAATGTAATTGTCGCTCTTATCCGAATCATCACCGAGTCCTTCAACCTTTTTGTGCTGTAGCTGATACGGATAATCCTTGTTCGATGCTTGCACCGTATCCGACAAAACAGAGTCATTCAGTTTTTCCTGCTCCTTGTAAAGTCGGTCAAGCTGATAATTGATGCTTTCAATCTCGTTTAAGTTGTGTCGATAATTCTGCATTAATTGTTTTGAAATCATCGTTATATCGGACTCCCTACGATTCGAGTGACTGCTGCCGTACCCCACCTTTTCAAAAAAACATTAAGTGATGCTAATGAGTCCGGAGCATCGTCATGCAGATTTTTGCCGTTAACAGTGAAACTATAAACATTGTTCATGAATTTGCGATACATCGCAGATTGATCTCCGGATTGACGGAAAATAAATCTGCGGATATCTCCTGCGCTATCCCAGATCCGCTGCTCCTTTCGAACTTTCGATTTGGCTGCGCTCCTGCCTGTGGGCAGAATCATTTGCTGTGCGAACTTAGACTCAAGGTTGATCGATACTCCCTTTTCTTTCAGAATCCTGTCGATATCATCCTTGTATCCTTCTCCACCTGCGTTAGCTTCAAAAAATGCAGATGTAACATTATTCTGGATTAAGGCATTAATCACTAATGGCTGCGTAATCTCTTTCTCTGAATTGTCATAGACCACATCGTGGATATAAACTGATCCGTCCTCATAAACGTACGCAATCGGCATAGACAAATAGTCCCCACCACCAAGAGCCACATCACAGGCAGCAACAACTTTCAGCGGTTCCTCATTTGGCAGCACTCCGTTATAGAAATTCATATGTTCCGGATTGAAAACCGCACCTTCTCGTTCAATCGGTTCCTGCTGACACTGAGCAAACCATGATGCCATGTCATCATTCTCTTCAAACTTGGCACGTTCCATCCGGTAATACTTTGTCGAGAATCCTACTCCATAATCGTAATCGAAATTAGACTCATCTGTTTCCGGATCAAGCGCAGGTATTTTGAGAATCTTCCATCTCGTGCCTTTTGCTTCTGGATTGTTCTCAAGGAACGCTTGCCGATTCATGAATATATCGTGAAGCGACCAGATCGTGCCGTTATAAATAACCTTGCAGTTTTCTTTTTTTCTCTTCATCAAGTTGTTGTCAAAGATCTGCTGCTTACGCTCCAAGACTATCGGATTCAGAACATCTTGTATTCCCTCCAGAACATCATCTGCTATCAACCATCCGTTTGCGTCATACAATCCGTTCAAACCGGATGTCAGACCTTTACCGGACAGCGATTTGTATTTCTTTCTCCGTCCTAGATCAATCGTGTTTGCTTTGGCATCCGTACTGACAATTTTAGTGTGTGGGAATACCTCACGATGTAGATATATCGGATCTGTCCAAATCTCCTTCACTCCGTCAATAAAAGCTCCACCTGCATCTTCTTTGTACGAGCAATACAGATTTGACCTTTCCATGTTCCTGCAACAGTGCCATGCAACTGCCATTGTCAGAATCTGAGTTTTTCCAGTTCTGGCAGGTTGATGTATAAAAGCTTCGTCCAGTTTGTCATCCTCAAGCTCTTGCAGAATATCCACAACCTTGATCAGCGTTCTTCTTCTTGGTTCATAAAACCTATCCTTTCGGAGTCTATCTCTTTCGATGTAAAGAAGGAAACTATCCAAATCATA
>JAEIGA010002461.1_pt1 | contig 29562 bp, 25 predicted proteins | sample 9270691 | NCBI WGS metagenome assembly JAEIGA01 (sample SAMN17057246, study PRJNA624740) | gut metagenome | biome: biome; isolation source: fecal sample | host: Bos grunniens | place: China: Xizang | collected 2019
ACTGTGAATGGTGAGGTAGTTACAGAATTAGGCTCAAAAGTAATACCTGATTCAGATCGAGTTATGTTTCATGATCAACCTGTTAAATGCGAGAAAAAAGTCTATATTCTTCTCAATAAACCAAAGGATGTTGTGACAACAGTAGAAGATACTCATGCTCGCAAAACAGTGTTGGATTTGGTAAAAAATGCTTGTTCTGAACGTATATATCCAGTAGGACGTTTGGATAGAAATACGACAGGAGTGTTACTTCTTACTAATGATGGCGATTTGACTACAAAACTCACTCACCCTAAATTCAATAAAAAGAAAATTTATCAAGTAACTCTTGATAAAGATCTTCAAGATGAAGACTTTGCGAAAATCCTTTCTGGTATAGTTCTTGAAGACGGAGAGGTGAAAGCTGACGAACTTTCGTTTGTGAATGAGGGTGATTTGCGCACAGTGGGTCTTGAAATTCACTCAGGTAAAAACCGCATCGTACGTCGTATATTTGACGCATTGGGCTACCACGTAGTGAAATTGGACCGTGTTTATTTCGCTGGTCTTACTAAAAAGAATCTTCCACGTGGCAAATGGCGTTATCTTTCTGAAATGGAAGTTACAATGCTTAAAATGTCGGCTTCTGCGTTTAAGGGGTGAATATAAGTAAACTTATAAAATAATTGGAATATTTGTTGTTTAAATAAGTTTATAATTAGGACTAGCATGGGAAAATATATTGAAAATATAAAGAAAAATATTTTAGAGGTTTCTATTAGTGTGGTAGGAGCTTGGTGGGCTACTCTACTACTTAAAGATTCATTAGTCTATGCTTATATTGGTTATGTTGCATTATTTTTAGTAATTTTGTTTTATGGAGCAATTTTGTATTTGATTTATAAAAATGACAAATTTTCTAAATTGTTAAAAAATGCCTTATATACAATATATTCACTATGTTTTTTGATGTCGTCTTATGTTTTATTAACTCCAGCCGATGTTTTTTTGCTTAATGCAGTGTATCTTTTTTGTGATATTATATTTGCTTTGGTTGGTTGGATTTATGGTATATATTTAGTGTTTAATAGGAAAAAGTTGGTTGTAATATCGGAAAGATATGCTATTTTTGGGTGGTGGTTTTTCGTTGCAACATACTTATTTATGATTCATTTTGTTAGATATATTGAATTTGTATGAAAGAATATATTTTGCGATTTAGAGTTTTTTATTGGGAATACTTTTATTGATGTTGTGTTCAAAAAGTGACGTTAATATTGTGAATTCTTTAGAAAAAAATGAGTATGATATATTGTCTGCAAAATTGGATACTTTAAGTAATGATTATACTGCACAATGTATTATGAGTTCTTAAAAGTGTGAGTAAAGAAGATAATACAAAACTTGAAAAGAAGGACAAAGTTGATATTGTAAAAGTCGATATGGAGGAATTTGCAGTTTGGTGGGGTGTTTTAATTATGAATTGTGAATTATGAATTATGAATTAAATAAGTTGTATCCTTTAAAGTTTAGACCTATATTAAAGCAAAAACTTTGGGGAGGTGACAAAATACAAAGCATATATCGCCATGACGAACCTAAAGTGACATCTGTGGGGGAGAGTTGGGATGTGTCAGCTATGGAAGATGATGATTGTGAGGTGGTGAATGGTTGGTTAGAAGAGAATACTCTCGCTGATCTCGTAGAGGTGTATATGGGTGATTTGGTTGGAGATAGAGTTTATGAGCAATATGGAACAGAATTTCCTCTTTTGTTAAAAATAATAGATTCTAATCGCGATTTATCTATTCAAGTGCATCCTAATGATGAATTAGCCAAGGAGGAGCATGCTTTGAATGGAAAAACTGAAATGTGGTATGTGCTTGATGCTGAGCCTGAGGCTTATATAATTTTAGGTTTTAATCGTTATGTCTCTCAGTCTGAATATATAGAGCGTGTTGCTACTGGTAAATTAGAAGAGGTGTTACAAAAATATCAAGTAAAGAAAGGTGATGTCTATTTCATCCCAGCAGGAACGGTGCATTCTATTGGTAAGGGTTGTTTGATATTGGAAGTGCAGCAAGCATCTGATATTACCTATCGTATTTATGATTATAATCGTAAAGATGCAGATGGTAACTTTCGTGAACTTCATACTGAGTTGGCTCAACGTGCGATAGATTTTGATAATTGGCAGGGACGTAAAATATCTCTTCAACCAGCTCAAAATGGTATTGTAAATCTTGTGCAATGTCCATATTTTCAGGTAAATGAGATGCTAATTGATAAGCCTAAAGAGTATGATTTAGCACCAATCAATTCGTTTGTCTTGTTGTCATGCGTAGAAGGGCATGTAACTATTAAGTGGGACGATGATTATCTTACTCTTACAGATGGTGAAACTATTTTGATTCCAGCAGAAATGAATAGTTTGTATATTGTTCCTACAGTGAATACTAAACTTCTTGAAACCTATATAAATAATTAATAATTAACAATTAATAGTTAACAATTGATAATGGATTGTGCATTTTAATTATGCATTTTACATTGTAGATTGTTCATTTATTTTGCTATGGAAAATACTGAATTACTACAACAAGTGACCGCCAAAGCTGAAAAATGGCTTAATGGTGCGTATAATGAAGAGGCAAAAGCCGAAGTTCGTCGTATGCTTGATGCTGAAGATAAAACAGAGCTTATTGAGTGTTTTTACAAAGACCTCGAATTTGGAACTGGTGGTCTTCGTGGCATCATGGGTATGGGTTCTAATCGTATGAATATATATACTGTAGGTGCTGCAACGCAAGGTCTTAGCAATTATCTCAAACGTGAATTTGCAGGACAACAAATTTCTGTTGTAGTAGGTCATGACTGCCGTAACAATAGTCGCTTGTTTGCCGAAACTTCGGCTAATATTTTCTCGGCTAATGGCATTAAAGTATATCTTTTCGAAGCACTTCGTCCAACTCCTGAAATCTCTTTTGCTATTCGTCATCTCGGTTGTCAAAGTGGTATCATTCTTACTGCTTCTCATAACCCTAAAGAATATAATGGTTACAAAGCATATTGGAACGATGGTGCTCAAATTATTGCTCCTCACGATGTTAATATCATTGCCGAAGTAGAAAAAATCAAAGGTCCAGAAGAGATCAATTTCACAGCTCGTCCTGAACTCATTCAAATCATTGGCGAAGATGTAGATAGTGTGTATCTTGAAAAACTCAAAACTCTCTTCCTCTCTCCAGATAGCATTGCTCGTAATAAAGACCTCAAAATTGTCTTTACTCCAATCCATGGCACAGGTATCACTCTCATCCCTCGTTGCCTTAAAGATATGGGGTTTGATAATGTAATTCTTGTTGATGAGCAAACTGTTATTTCTGGTGATTTCCCAACAGTAGTAAGTCCTAACCCTGAAGAACCTGCAGCTCTTGATATGGCTATTCGCAAAGCAAAAGAGGTTGATGCTGACATCGTTATGGCATCTGACCCTGATGCTGACCGTATGGGTATTGCTGTTAAAAACGATAAAGGCGAATGGATTTTGGTTAATGGTAATCAAACTTGTATGATGTTTACATACTACATATTGCGCCGTCGTCATGAACTTGGTCTTCTCAAAGGTAAAGAGTTTATGGTGAAAACTATTGTTACTACTGAGATTATGAAAGACATCTGCAACCACTATAACACTCCATTGTTGGATTGCTATACAGGCTTTAAATGGATTGCTGCTGAAATCCGTGAGCGTGAAGGTAAACAACAATATATCGGTGGTGGCGAAGAAAGTTATGGCTATCTCCCATCAGACTTCCTTCGCGATAAAGATGCAGTTGCTGCATGTGCTTTGATGGCAGAAATGACAGCTTGGGCAAAAGACAACGGAATGTCAATTTTTGAACTCATACAAGAAATTTACATTCAATTTGGTTATGGTAAAGAAAAAGGTATCTCTGTAGTGCGTAAAGGTAAATCAGGAGCAGAAGAAATCCAACAAATGATGCGTGACTTCCGTGCTAATCCTCCAAAAGAGATTGCAGGTTCGAATGTTGTGGTAATTAAAGACTATCAAACACTCGTAGAACGTAATGTAGTAACAGGAGAAGAGTCAAAACTCCAATTCCCAACTACATCAAATGTGTTGCAATATTTCACTGAAGATGGTACAAAAGTATCTGTTCGCCCTTCAGGAACAGAACCAAAAATCAAATTCTATATTGAAGTACGTGGCACAATGACATCTCGTGCCGATTTCGATCGCTGCGAAGCTGAAGCAACAGCTAAAGTTGATGCAGTACGCGCTTCATTAGGAGTATAAATAAAGTTATAGGTATAAATTAATCATTAAATATTAGTTATTATGACAATGTTAACTATTGCAGGTATAGTATTGGTTGTTATCATTTTAGTGATATTTCTTTATTATGTACCATTTGGTTTGTGGCTTACAGCTAGAGTGTCGGGTGTGAGAATTTCTCTTATTCAACTCTTTTTGATGCGCATTCGTAAAGTTACACCGTCTACTATTGTAAATGCAATGATTGAGGCTCGTAAAGCAGGTTTGACTGATATTACTCGTGATGACCTTGAAGCACACTATCTTGCTGGTGGACATGTAGTTCGTGTAGTGCATGCTTTAGTGTCTGCAGCTAAGGCCAATATTGAACTTTCGTTCAAAACAGCGACAGCAATTGATTTAGCAGGTCGTGATGTGTTTGAAGCAGTGCAGATGTCTGTGAATCCTAAAGTAATTGATTCGCCAGTAGTATCATCGGTTGCTAAAGATGGTATTCAATTGTTGGCAAAAGCTCGTGTAACAGTGCGTGCTAATATTCGTCAACTTGTCGGTGGAGCCGGTGAAGATACTATTCTTGCTCGCGTAGGTGAAGGTATTGTATCTTCTATTGGTAGTTGTGAAACTCATAAACAAGTGCTTGAAAATCCAGATTCAATTTCAAAACTTGTATTGAGTAAAGGTTTGGATGCTGGTACAGCTTTTGAAATTTTGTCAATTGATATTGCCGATGTTGATGTAGGTAAAAACATTGGTGCTGCACTTCAAATTGATCAAGCAGAAGCAGATAAAAATATAGCACAAGCTCGTGCTGAAGAGCGTCGTGCTATGGCAATTGCTCTTGAGCAAGAGATGAAAGCTAAGGCGCAAGAAGCTAAAGCTATGGTTATTGAAGCAGAGGCAGAAGTGCCACGTGCTATGGCCGAAGCATTCCGTAATGGTAATCTTGGTATTATGGATTATTATCGCATGAAAAACATTGAAGCTGATACTCAAATGCGAGATGCGATAGCTAAACCACAAGCGAAGATTGAAAAGAAATAATGTTTGATTGCTTAATTGACACAATCGTCGATATATCTTAAAAGTAATTAGAGTATGACGATGTGTCATGATACCCAAATTGCTGTGTTGTTCTCAATATTAAGCTTCAGTTATGTACTCCAGTACACTCATTTCAGCTTAAATTTCAACGCCTTGCACTTTAGGTATTCTTTAGATTCTTGCTTCGCTCATCAAAACAAGTAAAACTTCTTTTGCTTTCGCTTATCGCAAGAATTCTGACACATCTAAAAGAGGCTGAGCCAAAATTTACATTTTGACACAGCCTCATTTTTTTGAAAAAATTATTATTGTTTTCTTCTTATATATATCGAAAAAGAATGACATTTTTCAAAAAAAATAAAAAAAATATAAAAAATTTTGTAATATAAGAAAAAAGTTGTAACTTTAGGGCGTAATTTATATAATTCATAATTTACGATAAGCAATTCATAAATTAATGTATCGTAGTTGGATTGTTGAATACAAAAAAATGATGGCTGATCTTGATTATTAAGAATTTATAACCTTAAACTATATATGGAATATTTGAGATTTGACAGGTTGTTGATGACTAACTTAGAGAAGTCGTTAGACAAAGAGATGTTACGCACAAATCGTGCAGGAGCCTATTCTAGTGGTACTATCGTCGATTGTAATACGCGTAAGTACCATGGGTTGTTGGTTGTTCCGGTTGAAAACTTTGGAGGCAATCATGTTTTGTTGTCATCGTGTGATGAAACTTTGATTCAGCATGGGGCTGAGTTTAATATTGGTTTGCATAAATACGCTGGAGACTATTATAGCCCACGTGGGCATAAATATATTCGAGAATTTCGTATGGGTTCGGTTGCAACTACTATTTATCGTATAGGGGGTGTAATTTTGCAGAAAGAGCGTATTTTGGTTTCTAATGAAAATCGTGTTTTGGTAGCATACACATTGCTTGAAGCTCATTCAGCTACAACATTGCGTTTGCGTCCATTTCTTGCATTCCGTAGTGTAGATAAATTGACTGAGAAAAATGTAGTTGCTAATACTGATTATACTGAGGTTGAAAATGGAGTGTCGTTCTGTATGTATGAAGGTTATCCTAATCTTGTGATGCAGACAAATAAACAGATGCAATGGGTATTTGAGCCTAATTGGTATGATGGAATAGAGTATTTAAAAGAGGCTGAGCGTGGCTATGCATTCAAAGAAGATTTGTTTGTGCCAGGATATTTTGAATTGTCAATTAAAAAAGGTGAAACGGTAGTATTCTCGGCTGGTACAGATGCAATTTCTCCTCGTAAGATGAAACGTTTGTTTGAAGATGAAAAAGATACTCGAATGGAACGTACTGATTTTATGGCATGTTTGAAGGCTTCTGCAGATCAGTTCCATAATCGCTTGTCTGATGGTTCTTATCTTTTGGCAGGCTGTCCATGGTTTGATTATCGTGCTCGAGACCAATTTATTTCATTACCAGGTGTGACACTTTATGCTGACAAAGAGAAGGCTTTTGAGGAGATAATGGAACGTGCGGTTGTGGCATTGAGAGAGTTTATGAATGGGGAAAGAGCGACAACGCATTTGAAAGAGGTAGATTCGCCAGACGTATTATTATGGGCTGTGTGGGCTATTCAACAATATGCTATTAAAAAATCTGCAGAAGTAGCAGCGGAGAAATATGGTCAATTAGTGTTTGATATTGTTAATTATATTCGTCGTCAGCAGCATCCAAACCTTACTGTACATGATAATGGGTTGTTGTTTGTTAAAGGTAAAGAGACTCCTGCGACTTGGATGAATGCAGTAGAGAATGGCTGGCCAATTACACCTCGTACAGGTTATGTAGTGGAAATCAATGCATTGTGGTATAATGCATTGAAGTTTGCTGCAGAATTGGCCTCTGTATTGAAGGCTGACAATCAAGCGGATTTATTTGATTATCAAGCGGGTATTTCGGGTCAATCGTTGGTTACTAAATTTTGGAATGGTACGTATCTCTATGATTATGTAGAGGGCGATTATTGTAATAAAGAGGTGCGTCCAAATATGTTGTTTGCTGTTTCGTTACCTTATTCGGCATTGGATCGTAAGCAACAAAAGTCTGTTGTAGATATGGTTACTCGTGAGTTGTTGACAATAAAAGGTTTGCGTAGCCTTAGTCCAAAGAGTGGTATGTATCGCCCTGAGTATATTGGTGGTGAATTGGAGCGTGATAGAAATTATCATAATGGACCAATTTGGCCATGGACAACAGCAGCATTCGTAGAGGCTTATCTTAAAGTATATAAAATGAGTGGTGTGTCGTTTGTGATGCGTATCATGGCTGGTTTTGAGCCTGAAATGAAAGAGCTTACTCTTGGTACAATATCAGAATTATATGATGGTAATCCACCATTTCGTGGTCATGGGGCTATGAGTTTTGCCATGTCGGTAGCAGAAGTTCTTCGTGCTACTTCGATAGTGCATGCAGCTCAGTGTGAAATGTTTAATGCGCGATAAAAGTAAAGAGTATATTTATTAACCTTAAAGTATAAATATTCACAATATATAGTTATGAATCATGACTTATGAATCATGAATTGTGAATTATTAATTGATAAAATGAAAGCATTAATGTTTGGGTGGGAATTCCCACCGCATATCTTAGGTGGATTGGGTACAGCGAGTTTTGGTCTTACTCGAGGTATGAGTATGCAGCCTGATATGGATATAACGTTCGTTATACCAAAGCCATGGGGGGACGAAGATCAATCTTTTCTCCGTATTATCGGAGCCAATACCGTCCCTGTAGTTTGGCGTGATGTAGATTGGGATTTTGTTAATAATCGCATAGGCTCATTTTTGCATCCAGATACTTACTATCATTTTCGCAATGGTATAAAATATAATTTTAATCGTATTGGTACTAACGATTTAGGGTGTATTCAATTTTCAGGTCGTTATCCTGATAATCTTCTTGAAGAGATTGGTAATTATGAGGCGGTAGCAAGTGTATTGGCTCACTCTTTGGATTTTGATATAATTCACTCTCACGATTGGTTGACTTATCCTGCTGGTATTTTTGCTAAGCGTATTAGTGGTAAACCGATGGTTATCCACGTGCATGCTACCGATTATGACCGTAGTCGTGGCAATGTGAATCCTGATGTGTATCGTATAGAGAAAGAGGGTATGGATGTAGCTGATCATATTATAACAGTATCTAATTTGACTCGTCAAACAGTTATTGAAAAATATCATCAAGATCCAGCTAAGGTGACTACGGTACATAATGCGGTGGAACCACTTGATTTTGTTGATGAATTGCATAAATCAGAGCGTAAAGACAAAGTAATTACTTTCTTGGGACGTATTACAATGCAAAAAGGTCCTGAATATTTCGTAGAGGTAGCATCTCGTGTATTGGCAACTACTGATGGTGTGCGTTTTGTGATGGCTGGTAGTGGTGATATGATGGATAAAATGGTGCGTCTTGCTGCTAAGAAAGGTATTGCAGATAAATTCCATTTTACCGGCTTCTTGAAAGGACGTAATGTCTATGAAATGTTGGCAGAGAGTGATGTTTATATGATGCCTTCAGTCTCTGAACCATTTGGTATTTCTCCGCTTGAAGCTATGCAATGTGGTACGCCAAGTATTATTTCTAAACAATCGGGTTGTGCTGAAATTCTCGATCATGCTATTAAGACTGATTATTGGGATATTGATGCAATGGCAGATTATATTCATGCTATAGTGAAATATCCTGCGATGTATAAGTCTTTACGTGATAATGGATTAGCTGAAATAGACCAAATCCGTTGGGAATATGCAGGTCAGAAAGTTCGTGCAATTTATGATAAAGTACTTGGACTTAAATAATGCACAATGCATAATAGTTTGAATAAAATAAATAACATAAATATAATATAGTCATAATTCATTAGTGAAGTTTACATAAATTGATATACCAGAAAGGGTATTAAGTGTGCATTTTGCATTGTGAATTGTGAATTTACTAAAAATCTGATAAGTATGAAAACAATAAATCTTTGTTTCCGTGTTCATCAAAGATACAATCTTAAACGTTATCGTTTCTTTGAAATAGGCAATGACCATTATTATTATGATGATTATGCTAATGAGTCGGCAATGGCAGTTGCTGTTGACCAATCATACCTCGAAGCTAATCGTATGTTGCTTGATATGATTAAAAGTTCAAATGGTCGTTTTCGTGTGTCATTTGCGATCTCTGGTCTTGCGCTTGAACAATTTGAGCAATATGCACCAGAAGTAATTGAAAGTTTCCAAGAGTTAGCTAAAACAGGTAGTGTTGAGTTCCTTGCAACTCCGTATGGTCACTCACTTGCAGCATTGTATAACGATGATGAATTTGCTATGCAAGTGAAAATGCAAGCTGATAAAATTCAAGAACTCTTTGGTAAACGTCCTACAGTATTCGCAAATACTGCGCTTCTTTTTAGCGATGAAATTGCAGATAAAGTATATCGTATGGGTTATAAAACCATTATGATTGAAGATGCTAAACACGTAATGGGATGGAAAAGCGCACATTATGTATATTCAAGTATTGCTAATCCTAAGGTAAAATTACTTGTGCGTGATAGTAAATTGAGTGATGATATTAATTATCGTTTTTCTCAATGGGGATGGTGTGAATATCCGCTTACGGCTGAAAAATTTATTGATTGGGTTAATAGTTCATCTGCTGAAGAAGAGGTGTTTAATATCTTTTTGGGTTATGAGGCATTGGGTCAACTTAACTCAAAGCAATCAGGTGTTTTTGAATTTTTTAAAGCTTTGCCTTATCATGCAATAGAGAAAGGTATGACATTCTCTACTCCAAGTAAAACAATTGAGAATTTCAAGCCAGTTGATACTCTTTCTGCTCTTTATCCAATGTCGTGGACTGATGAAGAGAAGGATATTAGCGCTTGGTGTGGTAATGACCTTCAAAATGAGGCATTGAATAAACTTTATAATTTGGCAGAACGTGTACATCTCTGTACTGATCCATTGTTGAAACTTGATTGGCAACGTTTACAAGATACTTCACATTTCTTCTTTATGACCACAAAACACTATTCAAATGGTGTGGTTTTGGCGCAAAATATTCCATACGAGTCGCCATATGAAGCATTTATGAATTATATGAATGTGCTTAGCGACTTTATTGAACGTGTGAATGCTCAGTATCCTACAAGTATTGAAAATGAGGAGTTGAATGCTTTGTTGAAGACAATTTATAATCAAGGGCAAGAAATAGAAGAGTTGAAAGCGAAGCTAAAAAAGGTAAAAAAGTGATAATTTTGCATAGATAAATAATAAAAATTTGAAAAAATCGCCTCATGAAAGGGGCGATTTTTGTGTAATATATAGTGTAGTTAATACTTGTTTTTATGAAATAATTACAGTTTTAATAATAAAGTAAAATTTAAGTTGCTGATAATTAGGTTGAAAATAGCTCGTGAAAATATTTTTAAAAAAATGCTATTTTTTGTTTGTTAATTTGGAAAAAAGTTGTACCTTTGCATTCGGTAAGTCCTACACGACCAGCTCCCTTTGAACTCCCCCAGGACTTGACCGTAGCAAGGGTAGGAGGTTGTAGCGGTGCGATGTAGGTAGCTTACCTTTTTAATATAAATTTGCCTCTTTAGCTCAGTTGGCCAGAGCACGTGATTTGTAATCTCGGGGTCGTTGGTTCGAATCCGACAAGAGGCTCAAAAAAAGTGATAAACTCTGAAGTTTATCATTATTTTTGAAAGTGAAATATAATTTGCCTCTTTAGCTCAGTTGGCCAGAGCACGTGATTTGTAATCTCGGGGTCGTTGGTTCGAATCCGACAAGAGGCTCGAAAAAGAGTGATGAACTGAAAAGTTTATCACTCTTTTTTTTATTGTGGTTTTGGTAATATATTTTTTTTGTATTGGTACCTGGTAAAACATAAAATAATTATTCAAAGTCTAATGCTATACCGATGACGATAGAGTTTGATTTTCGTCCAGGTTATGGGTTATGGAATGGTAGGGGTTATGATGAGTGTGATTCTTGGAATTGTACTTATGATGAATCAGCTTCTGTAATAAATAGTTTTTATGATTGGTAAGTGAATGCTATGGTTAGTTATAAGTTTTGATTTTTAATTGATAAAGAACTCGTTAATCTGTTATTAGGTTAGCGAGTTTTTTTTTGACTATATATTGGTGTAGTTTAAGAATATGTTAGGGAGTTGATTTTTTTATATTATATTTATTTTATTTTTTTGTAGTACGAAAAAAAAATATTATCTTTGTATAATTATTATATTGGGTAAAATGGGTGCAAATATGAATAGACATGCCATGAATTTTGGTGCGATAATGGGGTTAGTTTTTTCGATTAACTTCTTGATTACTACTGTGAAGAGTCTTGCTTTCTTGCAGTATGGTTTTGTGGTGGTGATAATATACTTGGTGTATAGGTTTGCAGTGCATTGTCGTGAGATTGTGATGGATGGTGTGATGTCGTATGGTTCGGCGTTAGGGTATATTATGCAATTGTTTATGTATGGGTCGATGATTTCGGCTTTTATTCATTATCTGTTTTACATGTATATTAAGCCTAATTTTTTGGTAAATCAGTTGAATGAAACGATGCAAACTTTGCAGGGAACGCCTATGGTTGAGGTTATTACGGGGAATGTTTATCAACAAACGTTAGAGATGATGACTCCACTTAATGTGGCATTGCAATCTATTTGGTTGAATTTGATTTTGGGGCTTTTGTTGGGGCTTGTGATGGCTGGTGTTGTGAAAAGGAATAAAGATCCGTTTTTAACTAATAAATTTGAAGATTAAAAAATAAATATATGGATATTTCGGTAATTGTGCCTTTATTTAATGAGGCGGAGTCGTTGCCTGAGCTTTATGCTTGGATTCAGCGAGTGATGAATGAAAATAAGTTTTCGTATGAGGTGATATTTATAAATGATGGTAGTACGGATAATTCTTGGCAAGTGATTCAGGATTTGAAAGCTAAGTCGGAGAATGTGCGTGCTATTCGTTTTCGTAGAAATTATGGTAAATCGCCTGCGTTATTCTGTGGTTTTGAGCGAGCAGAGGGTGAGGTGGTTATCACTATGGATGCAGATTTGCAAGATTCACCTGACGAGATACCAGAATTGTATCGTATGGTGATGGAGGATGGTTATGATCTTGTGTCTGGTTGGAAGCAAAAGCGTTATGATAATGCTTTGACAAAGAATATTCCTTCGAAAATATATAATGCTACGGCACGTAAGGTGACTGGGTTGAAGTTACATGATATGAATTGTGGATTGAAGGCTTATCGTAAGGAGGTAATTAAGAATATTGAGGTGTATGGTGAAATGCATCGTTATATTCCTTATTTAGCTAAAAATGCGGGTTATATTAATATTGGTGAGAAGGTGGTTATTCATCGTAAACGTCAGTATGGTGTTTCTAAGTTTGGTTTGGAGCGTTTTGTGAATGGTTATCTTGACCTTTTCTCGCTTTATTTTCTTGACAAATTTGGTAAACAGCCGATGCACTTTTTTGGATTGTGGGGTAGTGTAATGTTTTTGATTGGTTTTATAGCCGTTGTGGCAGTGGGTGCTATGAAATTGATTGCTCTTTATAAAGGAGTTGCTGCTCCACTTGTTACTGATACTCCATATTTTTATATTGCATTAACAATGATGTTGTTAGGTACGCAGATGTTCTTGTCTGGTTTTGTTGGAGAATTGGTGAGTCGTTCGAATGCAGAGCGTAATAAATATCATATTGCTGAAGAATTATGAATTTCGAAATTTTAATAAGTTTTTTGCTTGCTGGAGTAATTATTTTTGGTGGTGTTTATATGCTTATGAACAGATTTTTCAAACAAGAATCTGAACGTAGAGCATGGGAATGGCGCAAACAAAATAATGATATAGTGATGCCAATTAGGTTGAGAGCATACGAGCGTATTGTGTTGTTTTTGTCGCGTATAGACCCAAAATCGTTGTTGCTTCGTTTTGATTTCGCGGGTATGACAGTTTTGCAATTGCAACAAATGTTGTTGCAGGCGGTGCGTGATGAATATGATCATAATGTATCTCAGCAGATATATATTAGCAAAGAGGCATGGGTACTGGTAGTTAATGCTCGTGAGGGTCTTACCCAATTGGTAAATACTTGTGCTTCTCAATTGAATGCACAGGCAGATGCTATGGAGTTGGCAAATATTGTTTTGGCAGCATACACGTCTAATGCACAGTCGCCAATAGATTTGGCAATTAATTATATTAAAAATGAAATGAAGCAATATTAGTTTTGGTGCGATATCAGTGATGTGGGATATGAAATCTAAACAGATGTTATATATTAAGAACTTATTCTTATCAATATTTATGTTGATAAGTTTAGTTTCTTGTAACTCAGATGATAATTGTATGCAAGATTTGAATTTTTCAATGAAGGCAGAGATATATCGTATGGTTTTTGATGGTTCAATTGAACGATTTGTACCTGAAAAATATTCAATTCCAATTTCATTGAATGGGCTCGGACGAGACTCTTTGTTGTATGATTCAATATCTACATCTACATTGGATATTCCATTACAAAAGCTTGATACTATTTCATCTTTTGTGTTTACAACTACGATTCAGGTTGATACTAATTATGTAACTGTAACTGATACTATTGATTTTTATCATACTAATACAGAGGAATTTATTTCGCTTGAGTGTGGTTGTATCGTTACCAATAGTATTATTGGAATATCTCAAACAACACATCGTATAGATTCAATTGTGTTAGTTTCACCTGAAGTGAATTTAAAATCAGAGAACAATATTAAAATTTATTTGAATGAAAGATGAATAATTTAATAATTTTAATATTGCGCATTTTTTGTTTTGTTTGGCAATTTTGTTGTTTGAGTTTAAAAGGTCTTCGTCTCAAACTAGATTGGTCGCGGTTATTTGTATTAATAATTATGTATTGTGTATTGAGTATTGATTCAAGTGCTCAATTTTCTAGTATGGGAGGAATGAATAATGTTTCATCGCATGATCATAGTGAAGAAGAAGAGCAAGAGCAACGACCAAAAATAAAGCAATTTCAAGGCAATGTCTTTCGTGGTTTGTCTATTCATGCTGATGTGGGTATGCCAATCATATCTCTTTTGGGAGGCTATGCTCGTAGTTATGAAATGCAAATAGATGTAAATCTTTATCGTCGTATATATCCTATATTTGAATTTGGTTATGCAACAGCTAAGAAAGAGGCAATATCGGGAATTGTATATGATACAAAGGCACCATTTTTTCGTGTAGGATTGAATTATAGTTTGCTTAAACCATTTAAAGATGATGGGAATGAGCGTTCTGTAAAATCTTATCCTTTTGTTGGAGTTAGGTATGCAATGTCGCCGATTATGTATAATCTTTTAAATGTAGAGATAACAGATGGATATTGGGGTACAACGGCAGTTGAAGATTTTAGGAATAATGTTAAATATGCCGGTTGGTTGGAAGTTGTAGGAGGAGTAAGGGTTGATTTATTCAAAGGACTTACTATTGGGTGGTCGGTGCGATTAAAAACATTATTACATACAACCGCTCCAGATGAATCATATGTTTGGTATGTACCTGGTTATGGTAAATCATCAAAAATGGGATTTATGTTTAATTATACAATAGGATATACTTTTTATAAGGAATAGAGAACATAATTAAGAATTAACGATTAAAAATAATGAATATATGAAAAATATAAAATTATTTATTTCTCAATTTTTAAAAGTTGTTTGTTTGTTTTTCATTTTTCATTTTTTATTTATCATTAATTTGAGAGCTCAGCATAAGCATGAGATGCGTGCGGCATGGATAGCAACTGTGGCGAATATTGATTGGCCTAAGAGGGGGTGTTTTGATACAGATTCTCAAAAGATGCAGATGATTGAGATTCTTGATAGTCTTGAATCTTTGAATTTTAATGCTATTGTATTCCAAATACGTCCAACGGCTGATGCTCTTTATCAATCTGATTTAGAGCCTTGGTCGCTTTTTTTGACAGGTAAACAAGGTGAGGCTCCTAATCCATATTATGATCCTTTGGAGTTTACAATTGCTGAAGCTCATAAGCGTCAAATAGAGGTGCATGTATGGCTTAATCCTTATCGAGTGTTGAATGTTGATAATTTTAAATTATTGTCGCATAATCATTTGTATTATCGTAAGCCTGAGTTGTTTGTAAAATATGGTAAGCAATATTATTTTAATCCTGGAATTGATGAAACGCGAGCATATTTGAATAAAGTTGTAGCTGATATTGTCTCACGTTATGATATTGATGCAGTGCATTTTGATGATTATTTTTATCCATATCGTGTGCCAAATGAAGAGTTCCCTGATGAAAATACGTTCAAATGTTTTCCACGCGGTTTTGATAATAAAGATGATTGGCGCAGAAATAATGTAAACCTTATTATTCAAGAACTTAGTACAACAATTAAAAGTATAAAACCGTGGGTTGAATTTGGCATAAGTCCGTTTGGTGTTTGGCGTAATGCAGATCAAGATATTAATGGTAGTGTTACTCAGGCGGGTTGTACTAATTATGATGACCTTTATGCTGATGTTCGTCTTTGGCTAAAAGAGGGTTGGATTGATTATGTTGTGCCTCAACTTTATTGGGAAATAGGTAAGAAAGTAGCTGATTATGAGGTGTTGGTTGATTGGTGGAGTAAGAATAGTTTTGGTCGTAATCTTTATATAGGTTTGTCTGCATCTAATTTGGGATATGGCAAGATTGAGGCATGGCATCGACCAAATGAATTATGTCGTCAGTTGACAATGAATAATGATTATCCTGAAACAAGTGGTGCGGTTTTCTTTTCTTGTAAAAGTTTGTTGCGCAATAAGCAGGGATTATGCGATAGTCTTCTGCAAACATATTATAAATATCCAGCCTTGAATCCTGAAAATAAAAATATTAAAGGATTTTCTTCTGCTGCGCCACGTAATCTTCGTATTGAAGATAGTAAACTTCGTTGGGATATGGTAGTTGATGATGGTGGCTATCAAGTAGCATATTATGTTGTTTATATGTTTGATGCTTCATTGGGAGAAATTAATATAGATGATCCATCGAATATATTAGTGAAAACAGTTGATACAGAAGTTGATTTATCACAAATAGATAATAAAGGGTTGGGGCAAGTTACTTTTGTTGTGACAACAGTCAATCGTTTTCGTCAAGAAAGTACAGTAGTTGATAAAGTTATGTATATGTATTGATAGAGATAAAAGATAAAGGGCAATAGATACAAGATAAGTATCGTATCTTGTGCATAATATTTATAATTTAAAAAATATGAAATTTCTTGCAATTATACCAGCACGGTATGCCTCTACACGTTTTCCTGCTAAGCCATTGGCTATATTGGGTGGGAAACCAGTTATTCAGCATGTTTATGAGCGAGTGTCAAGTATATTGGATGCGGTTGTAGCCACAGATGATGAGCGTATTTGTGATATAGTTACAGCTTTTGGTGGTAGAGTAGTTATGACTTCTCCTGAGCATTGTACAGGTACCGATCGTTGTCTTGAAGCATATAATAATTATGGAGTAGAGTCGGATGTAATAATAAATGTGCAAGGCGATGAGCCATTTATTGCAGAAGAACAGATACGTAGTCTTATGCAATGTTTTGATAATTCGCAGACTGATATTGCTACATTGATAAAACCATTTCCAGTTACTACAACATTTGATGTATTATCTAATCCAAATATGCCAAAAGTTATTACCAATCCAAAGGGGCAAGCTATATATTTTTCACGTAGTGTAATTCCTTATTTGCGAGGGAAAGATGTGGATGAGTGGGCTTCGTTGCGTACGTATTATAAGCATATAGGTATTTATGCGTATCGTGTAGAAGTATTAAAAAAGATAACACAAATGGCACAAACACCACTTGAACTTTCTGAATCGCTTGAACAACTTCGTTGGTTGGAAAATGGACTCACAATCCAAACAGCTGTAACGGATATAGAAACAATAGGGATTGATACCCCTGAAGATTTAGTTAAAGCTGAAGAATTTTTGAATAATATAAAATAAAATATTAAAAACCACTAAAAAATAATAGCTATGAAATTCAAACGAATACTTCTTAAACTTAGCGGTGAGTCGCTAATGGGAAATAAACAACATGGTATTGACGATCAACGTCTTTCTGAGTATGCAGAACAAATAGCAGAAATTACTCGTATGGGTATTCAAGTAGGCATTGTAATAGGAGGAGGTAATATTTTTCGAGGATTAAGTGGTGCTGGTCGTGGTTTTGATCGTATTAAAGGTGACCAAATGGGAATGCTTGCTACAGTCATTAATTCTTTAGCACTTAGTTCGGCACTTGAAACAAAAGGTGTAAAGGCACGTGTACTTACTGCTGTTCGTATGGAACCAATAGGTGAATTTTATACTCGTGATAAAGCCGTAGAGGCTCTTGAACGTGGAGAGGTTGCAATTTTTTCTGCAGGTACAGGTAATCCATATTTTACAACAGATACAGGCTCATCTCTTCGTGGTATAGAAATTAAAGCAGATGTAATGTTAAAAGGTACTCGTGTGGATGGTATTTATACTGCCGATCCAGAAAAGGACCCAACAGCAACTAAGTTTGATGAAATTACTTACGATGAAATTTATAATCGAGGTCTTAAAGTTATGGACCTTACGGCGACTACAATGTGTAAAGAAAACAATCTTCCAATTATTGTTTTTGATATGGATACTATAGGTAATCTTGTCAAAGTAGTTTCTGGTGAAAAAATCGGTACATACGTACACAATTAAATAAAAAAGATGCTCAATTGAGCATCTTTTTTATATTGGGTCAATATCTAGTTGAAATTGTACTGTGTTATACGGACGTTGTGACATAACGCCTTGTATTTCATCGTGTATGATTTTTTTTGCTTGTTGTATAGGTGCAGTTATCTCTATTTTGATTAATATCTGTTTAATATGTTTGTTTTGTATTCGTCCAATCGGTGGTATATCAGGTCCAAGTATGCGATTTTTTAGTCTTAGTTTCAGTTTATTTGCTAACATATCAGCAGCATAATTACATATATTAAAGTCTGTATGTTTAATTCTGATGCGTATTAATTTTACGTAAGGAGGGTAGTTGAAAGCGTGGCGTTCGTTCATATCTTGATTAAAAAACGCGCGATAATCATTCATTCTAATTTGATTGAAGATAGGGTTTTCTGGTTGATATGTTTGTATTAGCACTTTCCCTTTTTCAGCACGACGACCTGTACGACCTGATACTTGAACAAGTAATTGATATGCTCGTTCATAAGCTCTGAAATCAGGGTGATGGAGTAGATTATCTGCATTTAAAATACCAACTAATCCTACGTTATCAAAGTCTAATCCTTTGGCTACCATTTGTGTACCTATTAGTATGTCAATTTCTCCACTTTGGAATGCTTCGACAATAGAGTCGAATGATTTTGCTGAGCGTGAAGTGTCTAAATCTAATCGTGCAACTTTGTAATTAGGAAATAGCAATTTAACTTCATCTTCTACTTGTTCTGTTCCAAATCCATGAGTGTGTAGTTGTCCTTCTTTGCATTGTGGGCAGAAAGAGTTGAGAGCTGAGTGGTTTTCATGATTATGAATTATGAATTGTGAATTGTGAATTGTTGCAGTGTATCCGCAATAGTGGCAAGTAAGAGTATTATTATGCCGATGGTATGTAAGGCTAACATCGCAATTAGGGCATTTGGGTACATAACCGCATTGTGTACATTTCATATACGATGCAAAACCGCGACGATTTTGAAACAAAATAATTTGTTTTTTGGCTTCTATACATTGGTTTATTGTTTCAATCATTTCGAGCGAGAAATGTCCTTTCATTTGCTTTTTGCGGTAGCATTCTTTTATGTCAATCAAATGAATTTGTGGTAGAGTAACACCTCCGTATCGTTCGTTTAATTCTACTAGTATATACTTGCCATTGTAGCAATTTGCGTATGTTTCTATGGATGGAGTGGCAGTGCCAAGTAGTGTTTTTGCGCCATGTATTCGGGCTAACATAGTTGCTACATCACGTGCATGATATCTAGGTGCTGGTTCCATCTGCTTGTAGCCCATGTCGTGTTCTTCGTCGATGATTATAAGTCCTAAATTGTGGAATGGTAAAAATATTGACGAACGTACACCAATTATTAATTTATAGTGATTGTCTGATAGTTGATGTTGATATGTTTCTACTTTCTCATAGTTATTGCAAAATGAGTGAAAAATGCCCATTTCACCGCCGAAAAATTGTTTCATGCGATTGGCAAGTTGTTGAGTTAGTCCTGCTTCGGGCACGAGCATTAGTACTTGTTTACCTTGTGCAATATAGTCTTTGATTAGTTGTATGTATATTTCGGTTTTACCGCTTGATGTGATGCCGTGTAGTAGTATGCTTTGATGGGTGGAAAATCCAGATTTAATCGCTTTATAGGCGTTTTGTTGTGCTATGGTTAGTTCGTGGGGTTTTGATGATATTGTGGATGTTGTATCAATGCGATAGCATCTGTGTTTTTCAATGTGTAGGATGTTTTTGTCTGTTAGTTGTTTGAGTATCGTTGGTGATATGCCAGTTGTGTCCAATAAATCTTTTTTTGATATAGCTTTATATTCTGATAATTCGATATATTTTTCTAATAGCTCTTTTTGTTTTTTTGCTCGTCCAATTATGTGTAGTGCATTATTTATATTGTTTATGTATATTGGATTTATTGCGATGAAATCGGTGAATTTTGGTTTATAATTATCTGTAGTTTTTTCAGTTTTTGTAATTACTCCAATATCTATTAAATGTTTGATGTGTTTGAGTTGTGAGGTGGTAAATTCTGTTATTGGATGTGATTTTTCGTCTTTTAGTATTTCTATAATTTTTTCTTCTCCTCTCGATAATTTTATATTTAGCATTTCTGGTACGAGTTCGATAATTGATTCATTTTCAATTTTCAGGCCAGAAGGTAGTGCTGTTTTGTATATATCGCCTAACGCTGATTGATAATATTGACTGATGAAATTCCATAATTGTAATTGAGACGGAAGTAAGATAGGTTTGTCGTCAATTATTTCTGAAATAGGCTTTATTTTGTCGTAAAATGGATGGTTGGAATGTATGTTAGCTACGATGCCAGTGTAGAATTTGCTTGTGCCAAAATGTACAATAACTCTCATGCCTATAGCAATTTGATTTTCCATTTCTTCGGGAATGCTATAAGTATAAGTCTGCGCTAATGGCAGTGGAACGATTATGTCAGCAAATTTGGTTGTCATATAAATGCAAAGGTAGTAAAAAATTCATAATTCATAACTCATAATTCATATTTTTTTTATATCTTTGTAAATTATTAAAGTAACAATGTTTTTTTTATAATATCTTAAAATCTAAAATATGAAAAATAATTATTGTATTATTATGGCTGGTGGTGTGGGGAGTCGTTTTTGGCCAGTTAGTACTAATGAAAAGCCAAAGCAATTCCTTGATTTCTTCGGAACTGGACGTTCGCTTTTACGTATGACATATGAACGTTTAGATGGTATAGTACCAGCATCTAATGTGTTTATTGTTACTAATAAAATTTATAAAGACACCATTTTAGCTCAATTACCTGAATTAGGAGAGAATCAGGTATTGCTTGAACCTATGCGTCGCAATACAGCTCCTTGTATAGCATACGCAGTATATCGTATTCGCAAACAAAATCCTAAGGCAAATATTGTAGTTTTGCCATCCGACCATTTGATTACTAATGAGAAAGAGTATCAACGTGTAATTACTGAGGGTTTACGTTTTGTGGCAAACAATGATGCTTTGTTAACACTTGGCATGAAACCTACTCGTCCAGAAACAGGATATGGCTATATTCAATTAGGTAAGGGTGGTGATGATTTACGTAAGGTGAAGACTTTTACTGAGAAACCTAATTTAGAAATGGCGAAAGTATTTCTTGCATCAGGTGAATTTGCTTGGAATTCAGGTATGTTCCTTTGGCGTGCTGATGTGATTATTAATGAGTTTAACAAGTATTTGTCTGATGTTGCCGATAAGTTTGCCGAAGGAGAGGAGGTGTATGGCACTGATAAAGAGCAAGATTTTATAAATTATATCTATCCTCAATGTCCTAATATTTCTATTGATTATGGCATTATGGAAAAAGCTACAAACGTCTATGTGATGTTAGCAGATTTTGGTTGGAGCGATTTGGGTACATGGTCTTCGTTGTACGAATTAACACCGAAAGATGTAGATGGTAATGCAGTAGCAAAATGTGAGGTGATGCTCTATAATGCAAAAAATAATATGATAGTATTGCCAGAAGGCGAACTGGCTGTTATTGAAGGTCTCGATGGTTATCTTGTTGCTCGTGACAATGGAGTATTGCTTATTTGTAAAAAAGATGAAGAGGCAAAAATCCGTCAGTACGTAAAAGATGCTGAAGAGAAATATGGTAAAAAGTATGTATAGTTTTTTGTTTTTATTTACTTTTTTATAAAAATGAATATATGAAAATAGTATTTTTTCGCACACCGAAACCACGTCGTTTTCACCACAAAAACATCTATTACGATCCAGAAAAAGAGGAGCGTGAGGAGCGTGAAAATCGAGTAAATAAAAAGTTGGGTTTGAATGAAGAAGATAAACCGTTTGTGACATCTATTCGTAGAGGCTCGTTTCGTCGAGGTATGTTTGATTCAGATGGTATGATTACACATGATGAATTGGCCCGTGATCGTCGAATGAAAACAGCTCGTAGTATAATTATTATTGTAGCATCATTGTTATTTGCTGTCTATATAATTGCTACATCAGGCGATTATTTAGCTCTATTTTAATAAAGAGTCAAGAATTAATTATCTATTCAATTGCATTATTAATTGATTTTAATGGACATTATTCATCTTTTACCTGATTCCGTGGCTAATCAAATTGCTGCAGGTGAGGTTATTCAACGACCTGCATCTGTGGTGAAAGAGTTAGTCGAAAATTCTATTGATGCATCAGCCTCTTTGATAAAAGTCGTAATCAAAGGGGCAGGGCGTACGTCTATTTTAGTCATTGATGATGGTAAAGGTATGAGTTTTACAGATGCACGTTTAGCATTTGAGCGTCATGCAACATCTAAGATTCAACGATCATCTGATTTGTTTGCCCTTACAACAATGGGTTTTAGAGGAGAGGCATTAGCATCAATAGCAGCGGTGGCGCAAGTAGAATTGCGTACACGTCGTAATATTGATGAATTGGGTACTTTTATTGAAATAGAAGGTTCGCAATTTGTGCGTCAAGAGGTGGAACAATGTGCTGTAGGTACTCAGTTTTTGATTAAAAATCTTTTTTTTAATGTGCCAGTTCGACGTAAGTTTCTTAAGAGTGATGAAACTGAGATGCGTAATATATTGCAAGAAATGTCACGTATTGTATTAGCTCATCCTAATGTAGCATTTCAACTATATAATGGTGATGATCTTGTGTATGATTTGCCTATTTCATCATTTAAGCAACGCATCGTGGCTTTATGTGGTCGCAAGGTGCGTAATATATCACAACAACTTATAGATGTGGATGTAAATACGACACTTGTAAAACTTACAGGTTATGTGGGTACACCACAATCAGCTGGGCGTAATCCTTATCAATTTTTCTTTGTCAATGGGCGTTATATGAATCATCCATATTTTCGTCGTGCTGTTATGCAGGCGTATGAACGTATGATTTCTGTCGAAGATGCTCCTCAATTTTTCTTGAACCTTGAAGTAGATCCATCTGCAATAGATGTAAATATTCATCCAACAAAAACTGAAATTAAGTTCGAAAATGAGCGTGAAATATGGAGTATTATTTCCATTGCAGTTAAAGAAGCATTAGGTAAGTTTAATGTTATACCTTCAATTGATTTTGATACAGCTGATAGCATTGATATTCCAGTAGCGGTGCAAAGCAATGCAACGCCCGAAATGCCAAAAGTAACATTCAATCCCGGTTATAATCCCTTTAGTAGTGGTGGCAGTAATTATAAATCTCAGTCTAATGCTGTTTCTCGCAATTGGAAAGATATTTTTGAAAGTGTACATACTTCACCGGTACAATCGCAGATAGATTATAATTCCTCAAAGACACAGCAAGTTCTGTCATCTGAACTTTTAGATGTGGAGAATGGAAAACTTAACTCTCAATTTTCAATTCAAGAGGATTCTTTTCTTTATAAAAACCGTTACCTTTGTCTACCGATGAAATCGGGGTTAATGATGATAGATGTGCAACGAGCTATTATGCGTATTTGTTACGATAATATTCTTGTGCAAGTAGAGAAGAGCGGTGGAGTAAGTCAGAAACTTCTTTTCCCTGAAATATTAGAACTCACATTAGATGATAAATGTATTTTTACCGAAATAGAGCAAGAACTTAAAGGTGTAGGATTTGAATTTATTGAGTTTGGTAAGTTACTATATCGCATCGAAGGGGTACCAGCAATACTTACTGAAGGGGTAGATGTGTTGTTAATTCTTGAAACTATACTTTCAGGAGTCAAAACAAGCGGTTTTAGTGCGAGTAGTCAGTTGTATCAAATTATAGCAAACGTTATTGCTGATAATGAGGCAAGTATGCGCATCAAACGCAATATGACAATTGAAGAACGTAATGCCTTGATTGGACAACTCTTTGCGTCCTCTAATCCCAATAATGCTCCTAATGGTAAAAAAATTATTAATATTTTACCTGATAATATGATAGATGCGATGTTTTAATAGGGAATAGTGAGTAGGAAATGAGGGGTTGGAAGTGATTAATGTTTAATTTTTACCATAGGGGCTTAATGACCTATGGTTCTCAATTTTTAATTCTCCATGGTTAAACCAATTATGAAGTATGAATTATGAACTATGAATTAAAGAAACAATTATTACAAACAATTCTTGATAATCAAAAGAGAGTTCCTCATACATTTTCGCTTGCCGATATGGGTATTACTATTGACATAGTAAATCAAATATATGATTGGGCTCGTCCGTATGCAGATGAGGGGGAACTTGCAAATTATATTCCAGAACTTGCACGCGTAGATGCCAATAAAAGTGCTATTGTTATAGGTGATTTGTTTGGTAATCAGATATCTGTAGGTAATGGTGTAGATGTGAAAGTGTCGATTCAATCAGTCGTAAAACCTTTCCTTTATATTTATGCTTTACAAAAAGGGTTAGCTCCAAGTGATATATCTTATATAGAACCAACTGCGATGCATTTTAATACAGATGCAGTGCTTCAACCTGAAAGTCATAAATCTCGTCCTGGTCATCCATTGAATAATGCAGGTGCTATTAGTAGTTCTGGCGCAATTGATCATTTTGATGATTTTCTTGCCTTTATGCGTCGTTTAACAGGTAATCCGCATCTAGCTGTTTTAGAAGATGTCTATTTGTCTGAGATGGCAACTAATGCCAATAATCGCGCCATAGCCATGCGATTAGTTGCTACTGGGCGTTTTGCTACTATTGTTGATGGTATGCGAGCTTTGGATAATTATACTCGCGCATGCGCTATAGGTGTAACGCCTGCTGAAATTACTGCCGCATGTGTTGTTTTGGCTCGTGGCGGGAATATTGACGATGAGCAAGTTATAAGCGAAAATCATATTGTCCGAGCTATCAATGCAATGAATTCTTATGGTCTTTATGAACGTACAGGCGAAATTTCACTACTTGCTGCGGGTGTACGTGCTTTGTCGTGTAAGAGTGGAGTAGGCGGGTTGATTATTAACATAGACCCAGGTCGTGGCGCATTTACTACTTATGGTCCACGTCTTGATGCCGCAGGTAATAGTGCATTTGGTAAGTATGCTCTCATTCCGCTCAATAATCTTTTAGCTGCACCATACGCAATGCGTCTCAGTGCAGACGAAATTATCAATACCATTGCCGAATTTGAATAGACATAAATTTTATATTCTATTTTACTATTAACTATTCACTATTTGTTACTAATAGTTAAAAAAATTCAAATGGTAAGTCTCGTTACTCATTATTAATTACTAAAAGTTTATATATATGAAAGAGAGATTGCTATTGATTTTTAAAGAAATATGGGCGTATCTCAAATCCCTTGTTAGTATAGCCGAAGATACCGACTCTGAAACCACAATAGCCAATATTACTAAAGGCGTAGGGTTTCGAGCTGATAACGTATGGGTACTTTTTTTTGCTATTATTATAGCTTCAGTAGGTCTTAACGTCAATTCTACGGCAGTTATTATTGGCGCTATGTTAATTTCTCCTCTCATGGGACCAATCATGGGGCTTGGTTTATCAATTGGGATATCCGATGGCGAACTTTTGCGTAAATCATTGAAAAATCTCTTTATAATGATTTCCATATCGCTCGTAGCATCATCTTTCTACTTTTTGATTTCTCCGCTTAGTGATGCTCAATCCGAATTGCTAGCACGTACCAAACCAACTATTTATGACGTATTTATTGCTTTCTTTGGCGGTATGGCAGGCATATTGGCCTCTTCTCGCCGACAAGAGAAAGTTACCGTAGTTAGTGGCGTGGCGATTGCCACAGCACTCATGCCACCTCTCTGTACTGCAGGTTACGGACTCGGTACAGGGCAGTTAATCTACTTTTTCGGAGCATTCTATCTCTTCTTCATCAATGCCTTTTTCATTGCCTTAGCCACCTATTTAATGGTGCGTTACCTTCATTTTCCTCGTAAAAAATTTCTTGATGAAGCAACTGAACGAAAGGTACGTCGTAGTATAGCTATATTTACTATCGTAGTTGTTGTGCCATCTATATTTATTGCGTTTAACGTAGTGCGCGAAACATCTTTCGACAACAATGCTATTAAGTATGTTAATGATATACAAACCAATCCTGTAATGCAAAATGTGCAAATAATCAACCAACAACGCACTTTTTCTCGTAATGGCAACGAAATAATCCTCTCACTTATAGGTCAGCCTCTTACATCTGAGCAAGTAGCTGTACTTCAAAAACGTATGGAGGAGATGGGCTTGAAAAATACAAAACTAACCATTCGTCAAGCTGGAGGAGTATCGCTCGATGTTGGTACTCAAGCGAAGATGTTGCAAGAATTTATAGAGGACAAGGATGGTCAACTTGCGCAAAAGGATTCTTTAATTGAAAATTTGCGACAACAAATACGTTTAGAGCGACAACGTGCCGAAGTCACTGTTGAGCAACTTGCACAAGAACTCACAGTGTTATATCCTTATATTCAGGATATTGCTATGGCAAATGCTGTTAAGTTCAATGTAAAAAACAATACGAATGACTCTATTCCAACACTTAATATCACATGGACACAGCCACCAAGCACCGAAGAATATCAACACCTTTCTGATTGGTTAAAAGTTCGTTTAAAGACAGATAAACTTGATATTGTATCAAAATAATATGTGTATAAAAAAAGAAAAATCTAAAATTTTAGTTTGATGGACAAAATTGGTGCTGAAAAATTAGTAAAGGTAGCTCCTTTTTGTTATTGCCCTAAATATGTGATCAATAAAAATGCCGAAAAGCAGTTTACTTTTCGGCATTTTTATTGATCTTTTTATTATTAATCAGGAAGAATTAAGAGAGCATCGCCATACCATCCGAAGCGATAGCCTTCTTTTAGGGCAACATCATACGCGTTCATTACTTCATCGTAACCTCCGAATGCAGCTTGGTTCATGAGCATCATGCTATATGGCAATTGGAAATTGGATACTAAGCAGTTTGCTGTGGTGAATTTGTAAGGAGGGAAGATGAATCTGTTGGTCCAACCATCAAAAGGTTTGATTTCGCCGTTGGCTGTAGATGCTGTTTCTATAGCTCTGAGGGTAGTTGTACCTACAGCACAAATCTTGCTTTCACGGGCAGTTGCAGCATTGAATATATTACTAGCTTCTTCGGTTACCTCCATTTGTTCTGAGTCTGCTTTATGTTTAGTAAGGTCTTCCACATCAATTTCACGGAACATACCGAGTGAGGCATGAAGTGTAATATAAGCAAATTCAGCACCACGTATTTCAAGACGTTTCATGAGTTCTCGTGAGAAGTTAGCACCTGTAGCAGGTAATACAACTGCACCTTCTTTTTTAGCAAAAATACATTGATGACGTTCTTTATCGTCTGGTTCAGGTTTACGTTTAATATGTGCAGGTAGAGGAGTATCTCCAAGTGCGAATAAATCTCGTTTGAATTCTTCGTGTGTACCATCGTATAAGAAACGAACTGTACGTCCACGTGAAGTGGTATTGTCAATAACTTCAGCCACCATTGAGTTGTCTGGTCCAAAGTAGAGTTTATTGCCTACTCGGATTTTACGTGCAGGTTCTACTAATACGTCCCAAAGTCTGTACTGTTGATTTAATTCACGCAACAAAAATACCTCGATTAAAGCATTTGTTTTCTCTTTATTGCCATGCATTAGGGCAGGGAATACTTGTGTATCGTTAAAGACAAAGAGGTCTTTATCTCCAAAATATTCAATGATTTCTTTGAATATTTTATGTTCAATACGGTTTGATTTCGCATGGAGTACCATGAGACGACATTCATCACGATGAGCATCAAAACCTTCGACACGTTTTATGATATTGCCTTCGGTATCGCGTTCATAAGCAGCTGGGTATTGCGCGATTTGCTCTTCGGGTAATTTGAATTTGAATTGCGATAGTTTCATATTTTGGACATTTAGTAGCGAGATACGAGACTTACTCGCTTCGTTCGTTTTATTTTTATGTAAATATGATGATATAGGTATTTCAGTTGTTTAAGACTCACTATCTTGTTTTATTATTCCATTTTCAATGCAAGTGATGAAATCTTCTATTTCCATGCAGTCGTTGAGTCGGATATTACCTACTTGAGTGCGTTGTAGTGCAGTGAGGTGTGCCCCTGATAGCAGAGCTTCGCCGATATCGCGAGCAAGGGCACGAATATAGGTGCCTTTGCTACAAACTACTCGAATTGTAAGCAACATATTTTCATTGTTAAACTCCAATACTTCAATCTCATCAATCACAAGTAGTTTAGGCTTAATTTCTACTTCCTGTCCTTTGCGAGCATAGTCGAACGCACGTTTGCCATCAATTTTCACTGCTGAATATACGGGTGGTATTTGCCATATTTCGCCTATAAAGCGTTGGATAGTTTTATCCACCCGTTCACGAGTAATATGCTCGGTAGGATAAGTCATATCAATTGGGTGTTCCAAATCAAATGATGGGGTAGTAGCACCTAATTGTAATGTGGCAATATATTCTTTTACTCCATATTGCAATTCCTCAATGCGTTTTGTCGCTTTACCTGTGCATAGCACCATCACACCAGTTGCTAATGGGTCAAGTGTACCTGCATGACCAACCTTTAACTTTTTTTGACCAAGGGTTTTGCATAGTATGCGACGCACACGATTCACTACATCAAACGAAGTCCAATGTAGCGGTTTATTAAAATATAATATTTCTCCTGATATAAAATCCATTTGAATCAATGCTCATTTTACAATGCAAAATGCACAATTTTTATTACAATATTGAGAATCCAATAGTTATTGCGCCTGCTATAGCGCAATAGATAGCAAAATATATGAGTTTGCCTTTTTTTACAAGATTAATCATAAATTTGCAAGCGAGGCATCCTGATAAAAATGCAGTCAAGAATCCTATAACTAATGGCATAAATCCGATGCCACCCATGAGAGATGGGTCTTCTATTATATCTAGAACATTTAAGAATGTTTCGCCTAAGATTGGAATTAATACCATTAAAAATGAGAACTGAGCAACACTCTCTTTTTTGTTGCCAAGTATGAGTCCTGTAGCAATAGTAGTGCCTGAGCGTGAGAGACCAGGTAATACAGCAATGGCTTGACCTACGCCAATGATGAATGCATCGCGATAAGATATAGTCTCTTTTTGGCGGGGCTTCGCATAGTAGGCGAATGTTAAAAGAGTTGCTGTGAGCAACAGGCAACAGCCTACAATCAACAATCCGCTACCGAAAATAGCCTCTACTTCGTCTTTAAAGAACATGCCAATAATAAATACAGGTATCATTGAGAGGAATATTTTTGCAACGTAAGTTTTTTCATCGTTCCACTCTTTGGTAAAGAATGTGCCTTTAAATAATCCTTCTATCTCTTTCCAAAGTATTACTATTGTACTCAA
>JAEIGA010002462.1_pt1 | contig 29552 bp, 25 predicted proteins | sample 9270691 | NCBI WGS metagenome assembly JAEIGA01 (sample SAMN17057246, study PRJNA624740) | gut metagenome | biome: biome; isolation source: fecal sample | host: Bos grunniens | place: China: Xizang | collected 2019
GAAAATCAAAAAGTATTTGCTCTCCTCAGCAATTATCTAAATAAGGCGCCGGATTATGTGGAGCGAAATGAAATCGAAGAGCTCGTGAAGTATGGTCTATCCTATGAGCAGGCATTCGCAACAATTTTGGCAGCAGCTTTCGGGCTTGATATCGCGGATAATCCGGTTGATAGGGAATTTTATAATCGTTATTTCACGAATATATTTTTCAGGCTCAATCCAAAAGAATATGCAGAGAACGCCTATTATAGGAATATTAAAATGCCGGCTGTAAAAATGGGTAAAAGTGAGCTTAAGTATGAGAAATATAAACCTTTCGAGGGGTTTGTATGCAATGATATTGTGCGAACATTAGATGGCCGCCAATTCCCGCAGATTGGGTTCTTTGCCGAGGAATTCGAATATCCGGCAATCCTTGAAAACGGCCGTATTTGGATGACGGTCACGCCGAATGAGGTCGAGACGATGAAGGATGCGGTCAGCGGAGCCAAAGGAGATGTGCTGGCTTACGGGCTGGGTCTTGGATATTATGCTTATATGGTGTCTGAGAAGGCCGACGTGGACAGCATCACGGTCGTCGAGAAGAATCCGGATATCATCCAGCTATTCCAAAGTCATATCCTTCCTCAGTTCAAGCATGCCGATAAAGTACGCATCATTGAAGCAGATGCATTCGAATATGCGAAGAAGTCCATGCCGACGGAAGGCTATGATTTTGTGTTCACAGATCTTTGGCATGACGTTTCAGATGGGATGGGAATGTACCTAGAAATGAAGAAACATGAAAAGCTCTGCCCTGGAACCGTTTTCTCCTATTGGATCGAGAAATCCATCCAATGTTATTTATAAGGAAAAGGCTTATCCTATATGGATGGGCCTTTTCTCATGATGGGAGGAGGTATATCAAAAGTGGAGTGGAGTAGTTATGTCCCCCGAACATTAGATGACTTTAAGGGGAGAGAATAATATTATTGATGGATGCAAAGGATTTTACTATATGGTCCTACTAACATTACATATCTTAATCAGACTGCAGGCAGCTCAAAGAAATTTGGCATGCCTGCATTTTTGCTGTATGGTGGTGTGAGTGAATGCATGTATTATTTTCTGCTAATGCAGCGGGAATAAATTATTGTAAAATAGAGAAACTTTATATTATTGTAAATATATCGGATGCCTAACCGCAGGAGTAGGATTTAAATGGGAAGAGCCGGCAGTAATGCTGTACAAGATAGTTGAAACCTGGGTTCACTGTTATGGACGGCATTGTGAACATAAGTATTGTAAACACAAGGGAAGAATAGTTATTTAGAAGGATGACAGAGCAATTGCATAAAGCCATGAGACCTGAATTCAAGAAACATCATTTTTTGAGTTAGGGCTTTATCAAGCTGAGAGAAGGTGCGCCAAAGGTGGAAGCAGAAATGAAGGATATTGATAAACGGGCATGTCAATTTGCCGAGATGGCTCATAAAGGGATTTACCGAAAAGGCACGGCGACTCCCTATATGACACATCTGGAAGAGACGGCCGATATTGTGAGAACGTTGACTGATAATAAGAAGGTCATTGCAGCGGCTTATCTTCATGATGTCATAGAAGATACAGATTATACCGCGGCAGATATTGAAGAACGGTTTGGTGAGGAAGTAGCAAGGCTTGTTGAAAGTGAGACAGAAAATAAATATCATGATAGGCCAAAGGCTGATACATGGAAGATAAGAAAAGAGGAAACGATTCATCATTTGCGCCATGCGAGCTTGGAGACGAAAATGATCACGCTTGGGGATAAGTTGTCGAATATACGCTCCATCAAGCGGGATTATGAACAAATCGGGAATCAGCTGTGGGAGCGATTCAACCAAAGGGATCCGCAAATGCATGCTTGGTATTATCGCTCTATTTGCCAATCGTTAACAGAGCTTAAGGACTCCGCAGCTTGGAAGGAACTTGATCGTTTAATAAAGGAAGTATTCAATTATTAAATAGGCGACTGACTTCTTCCTGATATATTCTGCCGTTATGATAGAGATAACGGAATACGTTTTGAAAAGAGCTATGACTAGATCATGAAGGAAGTTGTTGTGATGAAAGAGAATCATTCAAGCTATCAATCAGCAGAGATAAGGGCTGAACGATATTTCAAAAAATTAAGAGAAGAGACGCTAGAAAAGCACTACATCCCAGCCTTAACCGCCGATATTTCGAAATGGAAAGCAAATCATATCCATCTTCGCTTACATAAGGGGGCGAAAAAAGACCCGAGCATCGGTTACCGTCCGTACTTGCAATGGCTGGACTATACAGGAAAGCTGGATCCTTATTTGCGCCGCAGTGTGGCGTACTTGTATATGCGTGACTTAGGTAAGGCTGTTGATACGGATAAGGCAAAAAAGGAGATTGACCAGACGGCTCAACGATTAAAAAAACATGTGGCCAATCCCTCTATTGAAAAAGGAGACAGCCTGAGCAAGTCAAGTCTATATCGCTGGGGTGAGAAGGAAGGCATTGAGCTGAGCGTTATTTGGTTATTTGCTAAATTAAGGGGTGTAGCGGAGCATATCCCTGATGAGCTCGATGCTGAAAATGCGCAGCGAAAGCTTGTCAAAATTATCGCGGGTGTCATACTGCATGCCTATGATGAGATGGGAGAAGAAATACAGGGTGACGCTCGTGCGGCTAAGCTTGATGAGGCAATCAGGCTAGGTTACGCATATGGCCTTACCTATCCATTCGTGGATGACCTTCTTGATTCAAGTTACTTGACGAGTGAAGAAAAGGAGCAATATTCCTCCATGATTCGTACCGCCTTGATTACCCGTGAAATCCCTGCTTTAGGTGACTGGGCAGAGGATAAGAAGAAACTCATTGCCTATATCCATGCTGAGCTATCCGAGGCATTTGCCTATATCAAAAGCCATCAGACATCAGAGGCGCTAAACACCTTCTTCTCGGAATCTTATGTGTTTTTCCATGCGCAGGAGCTGGACCGTAATAAAGATATGAATAAATTGGGGTACACGAATGAGGAGCTGTATGTTCCCGTCATCTTGAAATCGGCCTCGTCTAGATTGATTATCCGTTCTGTAATAGGGGCGGAAGAAGATACGGGTTTTGAAGAACGGACCTTTTTCTACGGTATTTATAATCAGCTGGCTGATGATTTCACCGATTTATTTGATGATCTGCAGGCTGGTGCCGTTACGCCATATACCTATTATTGGACTCATCATAAGGAGCGGCCGGATTTGGTTAATCCATTTGAGTTATATTTTGCTGTCATTTCTAATCTGATTCACAATGTCTATTCCTCAAGCGAATTGGCAAGGGAAGTCATATTGGATAGGGCCATCAATGGGCTAAAAAGGAATAAGGCCCGATTCGGCCCGGAGAAATACAAGGAAGTTATGGGGCTATTCGCAGCAGGGATGCCTGAGTTTAACCGGCTTATTCAGAAACTCGTCAAGAAAGCCGAGGATGTGGATTTCTTTGATAAATTGCTGCGTGACCATATGCTTGGCCATTTACGTAAGGACAGGCAGGGGCGAGAAGCCTTTGCCGTGCTCGCGAGTGAGCTCAGGGATGAGATGCACAGCTTCCTTCCGCTTGAGGCTGAAATTCTGCAGGAGCTGCCTGAGGAGAGAACGCTTCCTGAAGCCGCGAACTATAGCCTGATGGCTAATGGCAAAAGGATAAGACCGGTAGTAGCGTGGATGATGGGAATGGAGTTTGGTCTCAAGAAGCATGATATGATACCAGTCTTGAAGTCTCTTGAATACATGCATACAGCCTCGCTGATCTTTGATGATTTGCCCTCACAGGATGATGCGGATGCGCGCAGGGGACGGGCGGCTCTTCACATCGCCTACAATAGTGCCATTGCTGAATTGACAGGCATCTTCCTTATCCAAAAGGCAACATTGGAGCAGGCGTCCATCCAGGCATTCAACCCGCAAACAGTACTTTCGCTGATCCAATATTCAGCGAAGGCGGCTATGCACATGTGCCGCGGACAAGTTCTCGACCTTGAGGAAAAGGCTGATAAAATGTCGCTGGAAGAATTGAATACGATGTGCTTCTATAAGACAGGCATCGGTTTTGAGGCAGCTCTAATCATGCCGGCCATCCTCGCTAAGGCTGATGAGGAAGAAATGAAGGCACTCAAGCAATTTGCCTGCCATGCTGGGATTGCCTTTCAAATTAAGGATGACCTGCTTGATGCAGAGGGAGATGAGGAAACCCTCGGGAAAACGGCAGGACAAGATGAGAAGAATGAACGCTCAACCTTCGTGACTGTCCTTGGATTCGATGGTGCGAGAAAGCAAATGTGGCATCACTATTGTGAGGCCATTGAAACATTGCCACAAATCAAATGCAATACAGACTTCTTAAAGCATCTGCTTGACTATATTATCAACAGAAGCCGATAATTCCAAAGAGGCAGCCCCCTGCCTATAAGGAGGGGGCCGTTTATTGATGATGAAAGGTCATGGGGATGACAAATACTATCCTTTTCTGAATCGGTGCCTACAGTTTTTAGTTTCGAACAGGAGCGATATGGTGTAAACTATATTGGGTAAAGTTTGGGTCGTTGGAAATGTTATCTAGAGAAGTTACATAAAAACAAAGATTAGGGAGCAGAGGTATGGAGTTTATTGAATTATTGAAGGCGTTTATCCTTGGGCTTGTTGAAGGATTGACAGAATTTGCGCCGGTCTCCTCGACTGGGCATATGATATTGGTAGATGAGATGTGGCTGAAGTCCACCGAATTCCTTGGGCAGTACACAGCGAATACCTTTAAGATTGTCATTCAGCTTGGTTCGATATTGGCGGTTGTTATCATCTTTAAGGATCGATTCATTGATATTCTTGGGTTGAATCGTCTTTTTGGCAAGAAAGAGGATAAGAGAACAGTAGAAGGGAATCATCTCCGTTTAACACATGTAATCGTCGGATTAATCCCTGCAGGTGTTCTTGGTCTCTTGTTTGAGGATTATATTGATGAGCATCTCTTCTCAATCGAGACGGTTATGATTGGTCTTCTGGTCGGGTCTATCCTGATGATTGTCGCAGATATCGTAAGCGGCAAGAAGAAAGAGCCGAAGGTAACAACGGTTGACCAAATCACGTATAAGCAGGCTCTCTCAATCGGATTGATCCAATGCTTATCCTTATGGCCAGGCTTTTCCCGTTCAGGTTCAACTATCTCAGGCGGGGTTCTGCTTGGATTAAGTCATAGAGCGGCAGCTGATTTTACGTTTATCATGGCTGTTCCAATCATGGCGGGGGCAAGTCTTTTGTCATTGATTAAGAACTGGGAGCACTTCAATATAGAGGCTCTGCCATTCTTTATTGTCGGTTTCCTCAGTGCATTCATCTTTGCACTAATATCAATCCGCTTCTTCCTGAAGCTGATTGATACGATTCGATTGATGCCATTTGCCATCTACCGAATTGTCTTGGTAGCAGCGATTTACTTCTTGTATTTTTAATCGAAGAAAAGCCATTTCACGAGTTGTATGTGAAATGGCTTTTTTGTTTAATAATCATTAGATAATACATGTGACCTTGTGATGAAATGCCGTTCCTCTATGCTATCGAGTGAGAATTCGGCCCCTTTTCCGGGGATGGCATCAATGATTAGCTGTGTATGCTTCCAGTAATCATACTGGCTCTGGTGCATATAAAAGGGAACACCGCCAATGATTCCGAGCAGCAAATCGGCATTGCCAATCCGGAAATCTTCCTCTCTATAGCACATCGGTGCCGACCCGTCACAGCAGCCGGCGGATTGGTAGAAGAAGATACTGCCATGAATGTTCTTTAAATGATCAATCAGACTAAGGGCGGCATCTGTCGCAATGACTCTTTCTGGCATGATCATCAACCTTTCGATTTAGAAGAAGCCTTGTGGCTTGCGGTCATAGCTGACCAATAGGCATTTCGTTTGTTGATAGTGATCTAGCATCATCGCATGATTCTCACGGCCAATGCCAGATAATTTATAGCCGCCGAAAGCAGCGCCGGCTGGATATTGATGGTACGTATTGGTCCACACGCGTCCTGCTTGGATGGCACGGCCTGCACGGTAAGCTAGGTCACCGCTGCGGGACCATACGCCGGCTCCTAAGCCATACAAGGTATCATTGGCAATCTCCATCGCCTCATCGAAGTCCTTGAATGTGGTTACGCCAAGAACTGGTCCGAAAATTTCCTCCTGGAAGATACGCATTTTATTGTGGCCTTTAAAGACGGTTGGCTGAATATAGTTGCCATTCTCTAATCCTTGACCAAGATTATTTTCTCCTCCGCCAATTAGGCATTCAGCACCTTCTTCTTTACCTAATTGGATATAAGAAAGGATTTTCTCCTTTTGTTCATTGGAGGCTTGAGCTCCCATCATAACGTCCGTATCGAGCGGATTGCCGACCTTGATGGCCTTAACGCGTTCTAGGGCACGTTCCATGAATTTGTCATAAATAGATTCCTGGATGAGCGCACGTGAGGGGCAGGTACAGATTTCGCCGGAATTAAGGGCGAACATCACTAATCCTTCAATCGCCTTATCAAGAAATTCATCATCCTGGTCCATGATATCTTCAAAGAAGACGTTCGGTGACTTGCCGCCAAGCTCGAGCGTTACCGGGATAATGTTTTCTGTGGCATATTGCATGATTTGGCGCCCGACGGCGGTTGAACCGGTGAAGGCGATTTTCGCGATTCTTTTATTTGTTGCAAGCGGCTTGCCAACCTCGATGCCGTATCCGTTAACGATATTCAGTACCCCTGCAGGAAGAAGGTCTTGAATAAGCTCCATCACGACCATGATAGAGACAGGTGTTTGTTCTGCCGGTTTTAAGACGATACAGTTCCCAGCTGCAAGTGCCGGAGCAATCTTCCATGCTGCCATAAGAATTGGGAAGTTCCAAGGAATAATTTGTCCGACTACGCCTAATGGTTCTTGGAAATGGTAGGCGACTGTGTCATTGTCGAGTTGCGTAGTACGGCCTTCTTGGGCTCTGATTGTACTTGCGAAATAACGGAAATGGTCGATGGCTAATGGAATGTCCGCATTCAATGTCTCACGGACAGCCTTGCCGTTATCCCATGTTTCTGCAACAGCAATCATTTCTAAATTATCTTCCAAACGGTCAGCGATTTTGTTTAAGATTTGGGCACGCTCGGCAGAGGATGTCTTCCCCCAAGCATCCTTTGCTGCATGTGCTGCATCTAAAGCGAGCTCGATATCTTCAACGGAAGAACGGGCAGCTTTTGTGAACACCTCGCCGTTAACAGGTGATTTATTATCAAAGTATTGCCCTTTAACAGGAGCAACCCATTTACCTCCAATAAAATTATCGTATTTCTCCCTGAAATGAATGACGGCCCCATCTGTATTTGGATTTGCATAAATCATGAAGTTATCCCCTTTGGTTCATATTGAAAGCTCTTCTGACGAAAAAGTGTAAAGTTAGGAATATCTGTAAGCGCTTTCTATACTCTATTAAAATAGTTGTTCACAAAAATTTCAACTAATATGATTGATGAAAGAAAGGGAGCGTTATAGAATACCGGTCAAAGGTTTCAAATTCAATGAATCTAGCCCTTGATTGACAAGGTCGATATCATAAATATTCTTCTCCAAGAAAAATTGAATGACTAAATCGGTTGTCTCGCTTTTGGACAGGGAATAACCGGCCGCCTCGAGAAGTACATTTAAATCTTCCTTATTAAGCTCCAAAGCAAGTCCGAGGGCGAGAATGGTTCTTTTGCTTGGATGATAGTCCGGTTTTGTCCGTATCTTGGAGAAAAGTTTACGGTCGATGCTGGCACGTGTATAAATCTCTGCATCTGTTTTTCCGGTTTGGTCGATAAAAGTGAATAGGATTTGCTGCAGGGAAGGCTTGCGTTCTGTCTCGATGAAATTCAACAAATCCTCCTTCTCAGCCTGATAAGTAGCCGAGCGCAGCATCGCACTTTCATATACAATCGTTTCAGATTGGTGATATAAGATAAACTCTTTCAATTCGTGCATCAAGTATTCGCGATTCATGGCCATCCTCCTAAAAGGTCGCTTTCTAAGCGACCAAATCATTCGGTTTCTTTAGTAAAATTATAGCATGATAGATAAATCATTTTGAGAGGATGAATGATGATGAATGAACAATTGACTGAGCTCATTTTTGTCCTTGATCGGAGCGGCTCGATGGCTGGTTTGGAGAAAGATACGATTGGCGGTTTCAACTCTTTGGTAAAAAAGCAATGCGAACTGCCCGGCAAGACTGATGTGACAGCCGTTCTCTTTGATGATGAATATGATGTGCTATGGGAAGGGATAGAAGCCGAGAAGGCGGTGCTTACTGAGAAGGAATACTATGTAAGAGGGATGACAGCCTTGCTTGATGCGGTAGGCAAGACAATTCTAAGTGTGAGTCAGCGCCTGGCAAATACAGCCGAAGATGAGCGACCAAAGAAAGTCCTGTTTGTCATTACGACAGATGGCTATGAAAATGCCAGCAGGGAATTTACGTATAATAAAGTAAAAGAGATGATCAAGCATCAGCAAGAGCAAAATCAGTGGGAATTCCTTTTTATCGGGGCCAATATCGATGCAGCCAAAGAAGCAGGCCATATAGGGGTCTCCGAAAAAGATGCGATTCAATTTGAGGCTTCAACAGCCGGAGTGCAGAAAATGTATGCCTCCGTTCATGAGAATTTGGCGATAAGAAGAAAATAAGGAATGCCGTATACAGGAAGGAGAGGATGACTCTCCTTCCTTTTTAGCTATAAATAGCCTGTTGAATAGAGTGGGGAAGTATTGATATATAACGCCGTGTCACTTACCTCCTGAAAGATTTTCGGAAGGGGGCTCTGAATGTCTCGCAACGTAATATCGGGCAGCAGAAAAGGCTTTGAATACTTCGGAGCCCATTTGCGAATTGTTCGGAAGCCTCCTATAATAGAACAATCAATGATGAAAGTAAGGATGTTGAATATGCTTCATGAATACACGATTTCCATGCAGCAGAGCGCAATCGATGAAGCCATTGAGAAGCTGAATATGCATGGATACTATAATTCTTATTATGACCAGCCAATTGAGCAATACGCCTCGGATAATGGGTATACGGTCGAAGAGATTGAGAGCGGAATTGTTGAACTGAAAGTGATTGTTGAAGAGGATGCCGTGCCTGTAGATACCGAAAGAGAACGAGAATCCATTGCATCGATTCTCGCCGTAGCTAAGAAAGATGTGCGTTATCAGCTTCTTGATACCGTAGAATGGCAGGAGCCGTTCCCAATCATTGACCTCCAGAATGGCTGGTTCATTAAACCGGTACAGGAAGAGCAAACGCCGTCCGGCAGAATCATTCATTTTGAACCTCCGCGTGCTTTTGGTTCAGGTCTTCATGGAACGACACAGGATTGTCTCCGTCTCATTCTCGGTGAAGAGATGAGTGGAATGAGGGTGCTTGATATTGGTACAGGAGCTGGGCTATTAAGTATAGCGGCTGGTCTATCCGGTGCTGCGGAAATTCAAGCAGTTGATATTGAGGATGTCAGAGAAGAGGTTCTATACAATGCCAGATTGAATGGGGTGGAGTCCAACGTTGAGGTGAGATGTGCGGATGCCCTAAGCCCAGAGTTTGAGATTGCTGGCACGTTCGACTGGATCTTCATTAATATTGCGGCCAATGAAATTAAGCAATTATCCAACTTCGTTCATAGGCATCTTGTCGATGGAGGGAGATTGATTCTTTCGGGAATGGTGACGTGGAATTATGAGGATGCTCTCAATGTTTATCAAGAACAGGGCTATCAGGTCAAAGAAATTCATCAGACAGATGAATGGGTGACAGCCTATCTCATAAAAAACAAATAAGAATGGACAGCCACTTGTGCTGTCTTATTTTTTTGCATATGAGGGGGTCTCTTTAGCTTTATAATAGAGAAGATGATCATATAAACCTTCTAATTCCTGAGTAAATGCTTCTTTCTCGATACCATCTTGCTTGCATGATTCTATCTTTAATAAAATCTGAAACAATAATGATCTTGCTTCACTGTCATGCAAGTTATCAACAACTAGCTTCAGTTTTTGCAACGTTTTCCCCCCTTAATAAAAAATTTGACTATCTATCTCCTTAATACCGCAATATAAGACAAAGTAATCATCTTTTCGGGTAATTGATTGTAATTCTTAAAGAGAAAATAATAAATGGGCTTATTGAGTGATAAAGTACTGACTCTGCTGTTTTTGATATTTTTAATTATCTCGGGTTATGTATAATCAGCCGGCAAAGAATGAGTGAGATGGATGAAACGGGGGCAGTCACTCTGGAGTTAAATGGCCAGCTTTCTCTGCTCTCAAAGTCCAAGGGAGACGCGAACACGACAATACCGAAATAACCAATAGATGTGATATTCTAGAGATAATTTCTAGTGAGATGGGGTTTGGGTCAATATGGTCATTAAAATGGTACTGATGATAATCCTTGCAGTTTTAATATATGGAGCGGTGTGCTTTTATTTATGGTGGAACGGTAAAGCATGGCTTTCAATCTCCCCGTTTAGAAGGTTCAAGAAAACGTACACGGTACTGTTTCTCCTTCTATCTCTGTCGATGTTTATTGGGATGATTCCGAATTTAGGAATATTTAAGTGGATTGGCGGCTATTGGTTCATCATCGTCGGCTATAGTCTCATATTGCTCCCTATATTTAACCTTGCTTATTATCTATTAAAGAAAAAGGGTCTTATGGTCATGGGGATTATTTATTTTCTCTTCTTTGCGGCAGTCATTTCTTATGGTTCCTATCAGGCGTTCAGTCCGGTTGTACGGTATGATCATGTTGAGATTGATAAGGAGGCAGACCGTGATCCCTTAAAGATATTAATGGCCTCTGATACCCATTTGGGTCCTATTGTAGGAAGCGGCCATCTGGAAAAGCTCGCACGGATTGTTGAGGAGGAGAAACCGGATGTCGTTCTGATTCCCGGTGATATTATTGATGATCAGATAGAAACATTCAATGAGGAGAATATGATTGATATCTTTAGCGAAATGGAGGCGCCGTTCGGAGTGTATGCTTCCCCGGGCAATCATGATTATTATGGAGATGATCTTGAAGAGCTTGAGGAAGAACTGGAGGATGGAGGCATCCACATGCTCATGGATGAGGCCGAGGAGATAGATGGGCTTTATCTTGTCGGACGGAAGGATTTGACCGATGATAAACGCTCTTCTATCAGGGAACTTGTTGAAGGGCTTGATCAATCTAAGCCAGTCATCATGCTAGACCATACGCCGGTGGAGCTGTCACAAGCCGAGGAAAATGGAGTCGATCTCATCCTATCTGGTCATACACACCGCGGACAAGTATTCCCGGGGAATCTGATTACGGATTGGATCTATGAAAATGACTGGGGCTATCTGAAGAAAGGAAATCTTCATTCCTTCGTATCCTCCGGCTTTGGCACTTGGGGACCTCCCTTGCGGATTGGATCCAGGTCTGAAGTATGGGTCATTGATGTAAATTTCAACTAATGTAAGCACGCATCTTGCCGGATGCGTGCTTTTTGTCAATATATGCTAAAATGAAGCTATTCAAATCGGATAATGGAGAGGTTCTCGCTATGCAAATTTCAATTCAAAAGGACTATTTTAAGCAGGCTGTGCAAGAAGTCATGTATGCCATCTCCAGTAAGCCAGCACTTCCCATATTGAGCGGGATTAAGGTGATGGCAGATGCAAATGGATTAACGTTAACTGGCGGCAACTCCGATATCGTCATCCAAAGAATCATACCTGCCATCGTCGATGAAGAAGTCATCGTTCAAGTATATAAAGAAGGAAGTGTCGTCGTCCCCGGTAAGTACTTCAGCGAAATTGTGAAGAAGCTGCCAAGTGATATTTTCATCGAGGCAGATGAAGTATTCCATGTTACGGTACAATCCGAGGAAATTATCACGACGATGAACGGATATGATCCAGAGGAATACCCTGTACTCCCGCAAATGGATGAGTCTAACATCGTGAGTGTGTCTGGAGGAGAATTGGTAGAAATGATCAAACAGACAGCCTTCGCTGCAGCAAAGGCGGAATCAAGACCCGTTTTGTCAGGCGTTCATATTTCTGTGCAAGGCAGCGAATTAGCTTTAGCGGCCACCAATGGCCAACGCCTGGCAATGCGAAGGGCAATGGTGGAGGCAGAGTGGAAGAACGCATGCATCGTACCGAGTAAAACCTTATTGGACCTTGCGAAACTATTACAGCACTCTCCTGCTATAAAAATGGCTATCTCTGAAAGTCATATCCTCTTCCAAACTGATTCCCTCCTGTTATTATCGAGGCTGATTGAAGGCAATTATCCGAACATAGAGAATTTGTTTCCGAAAGAATCCAAGAGTGTCATTGCGTCCAACAGGAAGAATCTTCTTCTCGGTGTGGACAGGGCGTGCTTATTTGCAAGCGAGTGGAGACATAATACCATTTCACTTGCAGTCAAAAATGGCAGCCAGCTCAAGATTTCCTCCAAATCAACCGCGGTCGGAAAAATTGAAGAAGTACAGACGATTGAAATGCTTGACGGAGAAGAGGAACTGGAGATCATGCTCGATGGCCGCTATCTGCTAGATGCACTTAAAGCAATCAAAGAAGAGAAGGTCGTCTTAAGCTTCCATGGATCCAGCAGGCCAGTGCTGGTTCAGCCGTTTGGAGATGAGAAGCATTTGCATTTGATTTCCCCGGTGCGGTCGTAGAAGAAGATAGTTTGATAGATGATGGGATAGCCAGTCTTTTTAGGACTGGCCTTTTTTGATGTTTTAAGGGAGCTTGGACTGGTCCCCAAAAGTCAAAAAGGCGTAATGAAGGGAAGAGGTGCTCATTAGAAGATCCAATACCTTAACGTCACCTGTCTTCTTGCAATCTTCAACGTATAAAAAATAGCTCCCTCTATTAAATAGAAAGTTGTCATTGATCCCTCGCTTACATACTCATCCATCTCAGGTGCTATCTTTTTGTTTTAGAAGATTTTGAGAATATAATAATATCAAAGAGAAGCCTTAGGATTTCGAATAAGGAAGGGGTGGGGAATGAAATGCTTCAATTAGTGCCAGTTATGCTGGAAAAGGTGGGGGTAATTGTCATCGTTGCCTTCCTTTTGTCTAAGATTCATTCATTCCGGCAAATTGTGCAGGAAGACCATAATAAGTATGAAAAGCTAAGGTTGATCGTGTTATTTGGTGCATTTGGAATCATTAGTAATTATACAGGAATAGAGGTTTATGGTCATTCGATTGAACAGAATAGTTGGCTTTCAGAGATTGGTACGGAAAGTGCCATCGCGAACACAAGAGTGATGGGTGTCGTCATCGGCGGCTTACTGGGCGGGCCTGTCGTCGGCATTGGAGCCGGTCTGATTGCGGGCGTTCATCGCTATTCATTGGGCGGCTTCACAGCCCTTTCATGTGCGATTTCTACGGTTGTTGCCGGAGTAATAGCTGGTTATATCGGGCGGAAGCGCAAGCAGTTATCCAAGGCGGTGACAGCCGGTTTTGCGGTTATGGTTGGGATGTCCTTGGAGGCATTGCAAATGCTTATTATCCTCCTTGTTTCGAAGCCGTTTGCACAAGCGTGGGATCTGGTGAGTTATATAAGCATCCCAATGATTTGTATCAATGGGCTTGGCACATTGCTGTTCATGTTCATTGTGCAGTCCGTCAAGCGTGATGACGAGACGGGCCGCGCAATCCAGGTGAACCAGTCGTTTGACATCGCGGATCAAACGCTGCCGTATTTTCGCCAAGGCTTGACCCAGCATTCAGCCGCAGAAATAGCGAAAATAATGCTGAGGCTGACCAATGCAGATGCCGTGTCAATCACGAATACGGAGTTGGTGCTCGCCCATGTTGGAGCGGCGTCTGACCATCATATGGCTAATCTGCGTCCTGAAACAGGCCTGACGAGAAGGGTTCTTGAAACCGGAAGGGTATCGGTCGCCCGTACGAGAGAGGCTATCTATTGCGGGCATAAGGACTGCTCGCTCAGGGCGGCAATCGTTATGCCGCTGAAGGTTAAGGATAAGGTTGCCGGTACGCTCAAAATGTATTACACCGAACCGGCGAAGCTCGATAAGGTTCAGGAGAAGCTGGCGGAGGGACTTGCCAATCTATTCTCTACTCAACTGGAACTGGCAGAAGCAGAGAAACAGACAAAGCTGTTGAAGGATGCCGAAATCAAGGCATTGCAGGCTCAAATTCATCCGCATTTCTTGTTTAACAGCATGAATACGATATCTGCCTTATGTCGCACGAATCCGGGAAAGGCGCGAGAGCTATTGCTTCAACTAAGTGCCTTCTTCCGCGGCAATCTCCAAGGGGCAAGGCAGATGCTGATTCCACTTGAAAAAGAGCTTGAGACCTTGATGGCTTACATCAATTTGGAGCAAACCAGATTTCCGGATAAGTATGAAATCCGGTTTGATGTTGACCAAGGTCTATTAAAATCCTATATTCCTCCCTTTACCTTGCAGCCACTTGTCGAGAACGCCATCCACTACGGTCCAAATGGACGAAAGACGAAATGCATCATTGATGTGCGTATATATTTGGAGGAGGGCTTCTTAAAAATTGAGGTGCAGGATAATGGGACGGGGATTCCGAAAGAGCGGCTTCAAATGCTCGGGAATCAGGTTGTTGAATCCAAGGGAGGCAATGGGACTGCTCTCTTTAATATTCAGGAGCGCTTAAAAGGGATATACAACGGGCAAGGAGCACTCTTGATTGAGAGCATTGTAGATAAAGGAACAAAGGCGGTGCTTGTCATGCCGTGTAATTTTAAAGGAGTTGAAGAACAAAATGCTGCGAGTGTATATCGTTGATGATGAGCCTTTAGCAAGGGATGAATTGAAGTATTTACTTCTCCGCACCAAAGAGGCCGAAATTGTGGGGGAAAATGATTGTGTGGATAATGCGCTGGCTGATATCCATGTTTTAAAACCGGAATTAGTTTTCCTTGACATAGAATTGGCTGATGAGAACGGGCTGGGCATTGCCCAAAAGCTTGGGGAGTACAATCCGGCTCCAGCCATCGTCTTTGCGACTGCCTATGATGAATATGCGCTCCAAGCATTTGATTTGAATGCGGTGGACTATATTTTAAAGCCGTTTGAAGAAGAAAGGATTTCGAAGGCACTTGAGAAGGTCAAAAAGACAAGAGGGGTCGATAAGGAACAACAGCGTTCCATGGCCCAGCCTGTTCGTGAGGTTAAGGGGAAAATCCCAGTACTAGTGGACGACCGAATCGTCCTCTTGAATTGCCGTGATATTCTTTTCTTGGAATCAAGGGATGGAAAATGCGTCATCAAGACGAAGGATATGGAATACAAAATCAGTGATGCACTTGTGATGATTGAGAAGAAGGTCAATGAAGGAGCCTTTCTTCGTGTCCATAGAAGCTTTGTCGTCAATGTGGAACAAATAGCTGAGATTGAGCCGTGGTTTAACTCCACTTATAATTTAACGATGGAGGATGGTTCTAAGGTTCCTGTCAGCAGGACATATGTGAAGGAATTAAAGATGTTTGTTGGATTTTAGCCAGAGTTGTTTTTCATATGTCGAATTTTGCAACTCAACCCTCGCATCTTGTAATTTAGCCTGAAAATAAAATGTAAGCATTTTCATCGGCTAAAATAAAGAAAAATAACAACTAAGGGGGAGCGGAAATGAATGCGATTACAATAGTGGTCGGCGCTATTTGTATTTTGATGATTGCGTATCGGCTATATGGAACATTCATGGCAGCTAAAGTTTTAAAGTTAGATGATTCAAAACCTACTCCGGCACAGAAGTTAGAGGATGGGCAAGATTATGTGCCAACAAATAAATGGGTCGTTTTTGGCCATCACTTTGCGGCAATAGCCGCAGCAGGTCCGCTTGTCGGTCCCATCTTGGCAGCGCAATTCGGTTATCTGCCGGGATTGATTTGGCTATTGGTGGGTGCGGTAATTGGGGGAGCCGTCCATGATATGGTCGTTTTATTTGCTTCTATGCGAAGGGATGGCAAATCATTATCCGAGGTAGCAAAAGAGGAACTTGGTCCAGTTGCTGGATTCTGTACGGGACTAGCGATGCTCTTTATCATTACCATCACGATGGCAGGTCTATCAATGGTTGTTCTTGGGGCGCTTGAACGCAATCCATGGGGAACATTTGCGGTAGGGATCACGATTCCAATCGCGATGGGTGTAGGTTTATACCATAAGAAAACAGGCAACTTAAAGCTTGCCACAACAGTTGGATTTATTCTAATCATGGTGGCCATTGTACTTGGACCAAATATTCAGGGCACATGGCTTGGCGATGTATTGACACTGGAGAAGAGCACACTTGCAATTATTTTACCAATTTATGCTTTCTTTGCTGCGGCATTGCCAGTCTGGCTATTATTGGCACCGCGTGATTATTTAAGTACCTTTATGAAGATCGGCGTTTTCGCTGCACTTATTGTTGGGGTCTTCATCGTAAACCCAGAAGTTCAATTCCCAGCTTTCACGGAGTTTATTAATGGCGGCGGTCCAGTTGTGGCAGGTCCTGTTTGGCCGTTCATTTCCATCACGATTGCCTGTGGTGCCATTTCCGGTTTCCACGCCTTCGTTGGTTCAGGTACTACACCGAAGATGGTTAATCGATGGAAGGACATTAAAGGGGTTGCCTTTGGTGCGATGCTTGTTGAATGTTTAGTAGCAATTATGGCCTTGATTGCTGCGATTGCCTTGCAGCCTGGAGATTACTTCGCGATTAACTCAACACCTGAGCAATATGAAAAGCTGAATATGGAGCCTGTCCATCTTGAAAGACTGAGTGAAGACATCGGCATGGACCTTGAGGGCCGTACAGGCGGAGCTGTAACACTTGCTGTAGGTATGACAGAAATCTTTACGAATGTACCATTCTTCAAAAACTTGGCTTCTTATTTCTATCAGTTTGTCATTCTCTTTGAGGCTGTCTTTATCCTAACGGCCATTGACTCAGGAACAAGGGTGGCAAGGTATCTGATTCAAGACTTCTTTGGAGAGTTTTATAAGCCATTGAAACGAACTGATTCAGTCTGGGCGAATATATTCGCCAGTGCGCTTGCCTGCTTCGTGTGGGGTTACCTCTTGTTCTCAGGAGACATCAGCTCCGTCTGGGCGCTCTTTGGGGTATCCAATCAATTGATGGCCTCCATCGGTCTCATTATTGGTGCAACAGTTATCCTGAAGATTGCGGACAAACGCTGGTATATGCTCACATGTCTAGTACCGCTGGCATACCTGTATGTGACGGTCAATGTGGCAGGCTATTGGATGATTACAAATGTGTATATGAATGCAGAGAGTGCTGGCTATAATATCTTGAATGGTGTTTTATCCATCATCATGCTAGTCCTCGGATTCGTGATATTGGTCGCTTCTATTAAGAAGTGGCTGGAAATGATGAAAATACCGCAAGCTGAACTTGTTGCAAAATCTGCAAAAGAGCTCGCGTAATGAATGAACCCAGGGAGTGAGGATCCCTGGGTTTTTTGTACGATTAAATTTCGTGAATCGGATTGAAACGTGTTGACAGAGATGACAAGAAGGGACTAGTGGATGCCCGACTCCATGATGAATAATGATGTAAATATCTGACCTCTTTGATAAGTTCTTTATCACTTGGTAAATATTAAGATAATTGTTGCTATTTGGTAAATAGTGTTTATAATTAAAGGTAATCGAATAAACAGGTAGGAGAATATGAGAAGATGCCTAAAATGAAAGCCTTTACAAAACAAGGCTGTCATTAGGTATGTTCTCTTTTTTCTTGCCTTATTCGGAGACGTTTACAAGAGGGGGATGAAAAACAGTGGGAAATTATCATTGGAAAAAACCGTTATTAGCTCTTGGTTTGATTGCTGGAATACTATCAGGCTGCGCGGGAGAGGAAAGCACTGGGGGTAATGAAGGCGGAACGGATGGCCCTGGAAATATTACTGTCTATTCACCGGAGACACCTGACTTTACAAAAGAACTTGCTTCAAAGTTTGAGGAAGTCAATGGCGGGAAGGTGGATGTCCAATATGCAGGAACGAATATCTTGGTTAATCGGATGATGGCCGAAAAGGATAACCCGCAAGGTGATGTCTGGTATGGCGGAGGGGGTATCCTGACTTTTGAGGCTAACGCTGATAAAGGCATTATTGGTGCGTATGTGCCTGAGGAAGCAAAGGATTGGGAAGCGGTTGAAGATGGCATAAAGCTTAAGCACGAAGATGATAAGTATGTTGGAGTGGAGGTTTTCGTCTTAGGCTTTGCTTATAATACTGAATTGGTGAAGAAAGAGGAAGCGCCAAAGACATGGGATGATTTGCTCGATCCTAAATGGAAAGGGAAGATTCAATTCGCCAACCCTGCCGCATCGGGAACATCAACATTAATGGTGCTAAGTCAAATGATGCAGCGCGGTGAGTCAGAGGGCTGGGAGTATATGGAGAAACTAGTTGACCAAGCAAACTCAATGCCAGATTCCGGCTCTGCACCAACAAAGGCGGTTGCGATGGGAGAAGCCCATATCGCTGTTGGTTTTGATTTCATGGCGTATGAAGCAAAAGCAAAAGGAGAAACGGTTGATTTCGTCTTGCCGGATAAAACACCAATTCTAGTCAATCCAATTTCAATGGTGGAAGGTGCACCAAATGAAAAAGGAGCGAAGGAATTTATTGATTTCATGTTATCTAAGGATGCCCAGCAAATTCTGGCTGACTGGTATCACATTCCGATTAACCCTGAGGTTGAGTCCAAAACACCGCTGACTCTTGAGAATGTAAAATCTCATGCCGTCGATTTGGATATTGACTGGGTGAATAAGAATTATGACAAGGTCAGAAATGAATGGAAAGAGAAATTTCAGTAATAAAGAAGGTGGGATAGCATGGGATCGGTTACAGTCCATCAGTTGAATAAAGAATTCTCTGGAATTAAAGCACTCAACAATGTCAATCTTGAAATCGAAGAGGGCGAATTTTTCGCCCTCCTCGGTCCATCTGGGTGCGGGAAGACGACGACAATGAGATGCATTGCAGGATTTGAGGAGCCTACTTCAGGAACAATCAAAATAGGTAAGGAGAAGGTAAATCATATTCCTCCGAATAAACGCAATTGTGGAATGGTTTTTCAAAGCTATGCGCTTTTCCCGCATATGAATGTCTTTGAAAATGTGGCATACAGTCTTAATATTAAGCAATTGAACGAGAAGAATGTGCTGGCTAAAATGGGTGTTTATGCGCGCCTTCTCAATAGAAGGCTTGGCCGCATGCCAAAGGATATGGAAAGAAAAGTCATGGAGATACTGGAGTATATGGAGCTTGACCAATATGCTGATAGGCTGACGAGCGAACTTTCAGGAGGGCAGCAGCAGCGTGTAGCATTAGGGCGTGCCCTTGTGATGGAACCAGCCGTTCTCTTAATGGATGAACCGCTATCGAATCTTGATCAGAAGCTCCGGCATTCAATGAGAAATACCATTAGGAGGATTCAGCAGGACTTGGGAATCACCACCATCTTCGTAACGCATGATCAAGAAGAAGCAATGAGCATGGCCGATCGTGTTGCCGTTATGAACAATGGGGAAGTCATGCAGATAGGGAGACCTACTGATTTATACAGTCATCCTTCTACTTCATTCATTGCTAATTTTGTAGGTACGTCTAATAGTTTGCAAGTGAATTCAACTGTTCAAACAGGCATGTACAGCCTATTAAAAGGAGACGGATTCACATTAAAAACACTTCATCAGAGCAAAGAAAATGGAACGGCTATCATTCGTCCTGAGAGCATTCAAATTCACCATGCAGATAGGGAAATGAACGCTGAATCTATGAATATACTTGAAGGAGAAATCTTGATATCTACATATCTCGGTTCGATTGTCCGTTATGAGGTAAAGGTTGCAAACCATCAATTGACTGTTGATGCTACATATGCATCTGGTGAAAGTATCTTAAAGCCAGGAACAAAGGTTAAGCTGGCCATAGATCCTGAAAGGGTGCTGGTCATATGAAGAGAAAACGGGTATTCAATGGCCTTACCCTTGTTAGAGTTTTAATCTATTTGTTTTTTGCCTTGTTTTTAATCCTGCCATTATTGTCCGTCTTTTTGGTCAGCTTTACGGGCCAGCCAGTCAATTTATTGGGCTCCATCACAGACCCGGCCATACTCAGCTCTACAATCGAGAAATTTAAAGGAGCCTCATTAGATGCCTATCAGTCCATTATTACCAGCAAAGGGTACTTTAATAGTCTCGTAAATAGTTTAAAGCTTGCTATCACGGTAGCGGTGCTGGTCATTATTATCTGTGTACCGATTGCCTATGGTATTGCGAGAACATCCATGCCCTTTAAGAAGACGATTTCGGCCTTATGTACGATTCCGTTAATTGTGCCGACTTTCATATCCGCGTATGCGTTCATCCTCATGTTTGGAAGATCTGGCTGGGTAACGGCCATTTACGAAAAGCTTGGCGGCGAGGGTATGCTGATTGATCCATATTCGATGGCAGGGATTGTTATTGTACAAGTGTTTTTCTTCTTCCCTTATGCCTTGTGGCCAATGGTAGCAGCCTTTAAGGTTAGCGATATTACACTTGAGGAGGCATCTCTTAACCTGGGAGCGAAAAACTGGTTTACGTTTGCTTTTGTAACCTTCCCGCTTGCATTGCCAGGCATCATTTCAAGTGCGTTATTGATATTTACCGTTAGTTTCTCTGACTTTGGGACACCGATCATTCTGGCGCCAAAAGAGCTTAACCTCCTGGTTGTAGAGGCCTATCGTGAAATTGCCGGTTTTTATAATTGGGGCGGAGCGGCGATATTGACGGTTGTTATGGTTTTGGTAGCGGCCTTTTTCTTTTGGCTGCAGACGTTATTAACTAAAGGACGGAATTATGGGTCCGTTTCTGGTAAACCCAAAATACAGCGCTTGAATAATCATAGCGGGCTGAGGAGAATCCTTTCCGGCTATAGTTTTCTTATTGTACTAGTTCCTTTTCTTGCAATGGTATCCATTGTGATTCAGTCATTCGCAACAACTTGGGGAAAGGATTTCCTTCCAAGCGGATATACCTTAAAGCATTATCAAACCATTTTCACGAGTTCAATGGGGAATATCCAAAACAGCTTGATTCTCGCATTTGGAGCTTTAGTGTTAAGTGTCGTGATAGCGACCTTTGTCTCGTATTTCGTTGTCAGGCAAAAGGCAACAAAGCTGGATTTTGTAACGAATATCCCCTTGATTGTTCCTGGAATTGCTTTCGGGATTGCCTTGATTCAAACCTTTAATACGGCCCCTTTGCAATTGACAGGTACAGCTCTGTTACTAATCATTGCATATACAATTAGAAGGCTGCCATATATGATTAGATCGACAATGGGGACAATGAGGGCAATCAAACAGGATATTGAGGAAGCAGCCATCAATCTTGGAGCTACCCCATTAACAGCGGCAATTACGATTATTGGACCTTTGATGCTTCCAGGAATCGCTGCTGGTTCGCTGCTCGTTTTCATAACAGTCATTAAAGAAACATCCATCTCCATTCTTATCGCTCCGGCAGAGTGGGCGCCTATGAGTTTGGCAATCTTTCAAAATATTCTCCGGGGCGAGTATTATACAGCAGCAGCCATGTCCGTCATCTTAGTCATTTTAGTTTTGATTTTGCAAGCAGTGGCAAACCGGGTATCAAAAAATGATTGAGCAATCTGGAGGAGAAGGATGAAAGGGTATATTTTTGATTTGGATGGTACGGTATATCTGGATGATAAATTGATTGAGGGAGCCAAGGAAGCTATTGCAGAGCTTCAAAATCGCGGGGACCAAGTTGTTTTTTTAACGAATAAGTCCATAGCGACCAGGATGCAATATGTTGAGAAATTACGGAATTTAGGCATTTCTGTCCAACTCAATCAAGTGATTAATTCCAACTATATTACAGCTAAATATTTACAGGGGAAATTAAATGAACAAGAGGCTGTGCTCGTTATTGGAGAGCAGCCATTGATTGATGAACTGACCGAGATGGGCATTCGGATAACAGAGGATGAGAAAGAGGCCTGTTATGTTGTCGTTGGCTGGGACCGGAATTTCACCTATGAGAAAATCAATAAAGCCTACCAAGCTTGGCTAAATAAGGCGAAAATCATTGCGACCAACCCAGACAGGACCTGTCCGGTCAAAGGCGGAGAAATACCTGATTGCGGTGCCATGATTGGCGCCCTCGAAGGAGCCACAGGACAGCCTATTGATTCTATAACTGGAAAGCCGTCCCGACTTATGGCTGAATTTGTCGTCACAGACGTCTTAATGATGGACCCATCTGATTGTTATATGATAGGCGACCGCCTGGAAACAGATATCAAGATGGGAAATGAATTCGGATTGAAATCGGTGCTCGTTTTGACTGGGATTACAACGAGAGATATGCTAGAGAGCACCTCGTTTTCTCCGGCATATGTCGTTGATAGCATCAAGCATGTTCCAGCCTTATAAATCAAAATGCCACATGGCGGGATTGCCTGAGGAGACAGCCAGCGCACCTGCCTTAAGGGCTGCTAATATTTCTGCTTCCTCGCTGATCAGGCCCCCAACAATTAGCGGCAGCTTTATTTTGCGAGAGAAATCATCAATAATTTTTGGCATTAATCCAGGCAGGACTTCAACCGCGTCTGGCTTGCAGGCATGGATATTCTCAATTCCCTTTTGAACAGCTGCGCGGTCTATTAAGAAAATACGCTGGATGGTCATCAAGCCCTCTTCCCTCGCTAATTTGACTACATTGCTTTTGGTTGTGATAATGCCGGTCGGCTTCCAGACTTTCGCGATAAATTGAAGAGCGCTTTTCGTGTTGGAAAGTCCTTCAATGAAATCAAGATGAATGAATACATACATGCCATTTGACTTCAATTTCAAAATCATATCTGGCATATTCATCAGGTTTCCAGTTAATAAAAAGGCAATATTTGCGCGGCTGTCTATGGCCTTTTGAATATCTTTACCCTCTTTAATACTGGCAATTAATTGTGATTCAACCATATCTACTATTCTCATTGATTAGCCCCCAGTGCAGTTTTTGTAAATTTTAACATATATATAGTATCATTATAGATTGCATGTATATTCCAGCAAATAGGATAAGATATTGAAGAAATTTGTTACAATAGAATAAAGACAGCCTCTATAAGTGTATAAGCCTATGGGGGCTTTTTTATTACAAAGAAAAAGGCGGACAGACAATTGACAACCTATCTATACACATATGCGTGCAGTCCAGAGGAGAAGCCGCTCTGCCAAATGGAAATGAGGGCATTGTTCGGGTGTAACGCTGGCCCGTACCTCATGATGAGCAAGAAGAAAATTGATCCGAAGAGAAGTCCGTTTATCCGTGAGCGGATTGAGGTTATGTTTGAGGGAGAAACCTATCAATCAATTGCCGAGCAAGCAAATAATGTAGTATTGGGAGAAGACACTTTTAAGGTTCATCTCATTAAGGACAATGATTTAGAAGTAAAGCTTTCCTTACAGGAGAGAAGGCGGATTGAGAGAGAGATTGGTCTTTCCGTACAGGGTGTACCTGATTTAGATTATCCAACACATTTATATGCCGTTATTCCCTATAAGGGACGCTGGTATTTCGGCGCGCTTAAGAAGGGAGAGGCCGTTTGGCTAAAGCATCAGCAAAAGCCAAGGGAATATTCGACTGCTCTCAGCGCAAGAATGGCAAGGGCAGTTGTGAATATCGCCGTCCCGAAGATAGATGGTATTAAAGCGATTGATCCTTGCTGCGGAATAGGGACCGTCCTAGTTGAGGCTCTCTCAATGGGGATCGATATAACGGGTAGGGATATCAAAGCATTGCCTGCTATGGGGGCAAGGGAGAATATCGCTCATTTTGGCTATGAATGTGAAGTGGTTAAGGGAGCAATTGAAGAAGTCGTTGAGCATTATGATTCAGCTATTATCGATTTGCCATATAATCTTTGCCATACGGCCTCAAAAGAGGAACAGCTATCGATATTAAGCCATGCTAACCGAATTGCAGACCGCATAGTAGTGGTGAGCGGAGAACCAATTGATGCCATGATTGAGCAGTCCGGACTGATTATTAAGGATCGTTGTGAGGCGAAGAAGCCAGGGTTTACACGAGAGATTCTCTTATGTGAGAGTTCATTTATACAGTCATAAAATGAATGAAGGGTTAAAGTGAATGGGGGATGGGATTTGAAAAAGCTAGAGGGGAAAACAATAGCGATACTGGGGTCTAGAAAACTGGAGGAAATGAGCACAATCATCCGTAATCTAGGCGGTGAGCCGCATATTAGACCAGCTCAAGGAACGGTCTATCTTGATCATTCTCAGTTAAAGGATGATATCTATGGTTTGCTGGATAATCAGTTTGAGTGGGGCATCTTCACAACTGGGATTGGAATCGATACTTTATATAAAGCTGCTTGTGAACTTGGAGAAGGAGAAGCTTTCATTGCAGCTTTAAAAAACATGAAAATAGCAGCCAGAGGCTATAAGACAGTCAATATGCTGAAAAAGCTCGGTCTCACTCCCGTTGTCCGCGATGATGATGGCAGCACAAAAGGACTAGTGCGAATGATGAAGGAGCATCCCTTGAAAGGCTGTAAGGTAGCCTTGCAGCTGCATGGAGATCCGGCGCCGCTTTTAATTGAGTGGCTTGATGGGGAGCAGGCTCATTATAAAGAAATATTGCCTTATATCCATACACCGCCAGAAACGGAAGTGATGGAGCAATTGCTTAGTGAACTGCTTGGCGATAAGGTTGATGCCGCTTTTTTCACGAGCACACCGCAAGTACGCCATCTCATTGCGTATGCAGAAGAGAAGGGTTGTTTAGATGATTTAATTCAAGCTTTTCAAGGTCGGGTGATTGCGCTTGCTGTCGGAAAGGTAACTGCCCAAGCCTTACGGGAAGCTGGCATTGAGAGAGTTATCTTCCCTGAAAACGAACGAATGGGCAGTGCCATCGTCGAGTTGGGGAACTATTATCATAGCAAAAAGGACATCTGAGCATAGCCTCAGATGTCCTTTTATATTGATTAATACCAGTCCCATACTAATACGAATAGGGATCCGAAAATCGTTACAACGGCAACGAATAAGGCATAAATGATATTTGTATACAATGTACCTTTTTCCTTAGACTCGCCAATATGCATGAACAGGATAAGCTGCAGGCTGGCTTGAAGTCCGGCTGTAACGAGCAAGATTGTCATTTTGACTGCGAAGGATACATCAAGGTATAGAACCATTAATGCAGCTATCGTCAGAGCAATTGATGATAAGAAGCCGATAATATGCTCTTTAGGAAATAACTTTGCCATATTACATCAGTCCTTTCAAGTAGACGAAGCTGAAGATGAAGATCCAAACGACGTCTAAGAAATGCCAATAAAGTGAGAAGATAAAAGATTTATTGGCTGTATGAGTATTAAGGCCATGCTTTTTCACTTGAAGCAAGATTGCAAGTCCCCAGAACAGACCGAATGTTACGTGGGCTCCGTGGGTTCCAAGCAAGGTCAATAATGCAGAAGTGAACCCGCTTGTCGTGATGGCTGCACCTGCATGCACATAATGGAAGAACTCATAGATCTCAATGCCAAGGAAGGCGAGACCAAGCAATAGGGTGATGGTCATCATCGTCATCATGGCCTTCTTCATGCCCATGCGCATCGCATGAATCGCGATGCCAATCGTGAAGCTTGAAGATAATAAGATAAAGGTTTCCCAAAGTACGCCAGAGATTTGGAAGATATCCTTTCCAGTCGGACCATTACCAGTTCCATTTTCCAAAACGAAATAGACGGTAAATAAGGTGGCGAAGAGAACAATTTCGGCTCCGAGGAAAATCCAGAATCCTAAGATTTTCAGCTGATTCTCCTCTGTTCTATATTCTAATGGTTGTGAGGCATCTAGCTTCATTTTGTTTCACCTCGCAATTTCTTTTCTTCTTCTTCTAATTCTTTAGCAGAGATATGGAACCCATGGTCATTGCTGAATGAACGAGCAAACAGGAAGTAGACAATCGGGATAACGGCGATAATGGCCGGAATCCACCAGCTGAATACCATGAAGAATCCCCAGAAGAAGAAGGCGATTGCCATCCAGAATGGCATAAAGCTTGTGTTAGGCATATGAATTTCTTCTAGCTTGCCTTTGAATATTTTATGTTTTCCTAGCTTTTCATCCCATAAAGTATCAACAGAGCTTACTTCAGGTGTGATAGCAAAGTTATAGGCAGGAACAGGTGTATGAGTAGCCCATTCCAATGTCCGCGCATCCCATGGATCATTATTGCCATTTAAGCGCGGGGCATAGCGGAAGCTCCAATAAATGTTGTAAACGAGCAAAATGAACCCGATTGCTAAACCGACAGAACCGATGGAGGCAAGCAAGTTCAATGGGCCGAAGCCGCTTTCCTCAGAGTAAGTGTACGTACGGCGTGTCATTCCTTTAAGACCAAGCGCGAATAGCGGCAAGAAGGTCACGTTAAAGGAGATGGCAATCCACCAGAATGCACGCTTACCTTGTTTATCGTCAAGCATGAAACCGAAAATCTTTGGCCACCAGTAATAGAAACCGGCAAGAACACCGAAGACGGTACCAGGAATCAATACATAGTGGAAGTGGGCAACAAGGAACATCGTGTTATGGTATTGGTAATCCGCACTTGCCATCGCAAGCATAACACCTGTAATACCGCCGAATGTGAAGATTGGAATGAATCCAAGCGCATACATCATTGGTGTCGTAAATTGGATTTTCCCTTTGTACATTGTCAGGAGCCAGTTAAAGATTTTAACCCCGGTTGGAACGGCAATCAGCATCGTCGTAATGGAGAAGAAGCTATTAGAGAGTGCTCCTTGACCCATTGTATAGAAGTGATGGACCCAAACAAGGAATGATAGAGCTGAGATTGCCACCATACTTGCAACCATCGATTTATAGCCAAACAAATTCTTCTTAGAGAAGGTTGAAATAACTTCACTGAATATACCGAAGGCTGGGAGGATAACAATATAAACTTCAGGATGTCCCCAAACCCAGAACAGGTTAGCCCAAAGCATATCCATACCGCCATCAGTCATGGAGAAGAAATGGGTGCCGAACAGGCGGTCTAATGTCATCAGTGCAAGTGCCACTGTTAAGACAGGGAATGCGAAAACGATGATAACGTTCGTGATCAAGATAGACCAAGTGAACATAGGCATTTTTAAAAGAGTCATGCCAGGTGCACGCATTTTAAGAATGGTCACGATGAAGTTAATTCCTGTCATCAATGTACCAATCCCGGCAATCTGAATGGCGATTGCGTAATAGTTGTTACCAACTGATGGACTGAATTCTGTACTTGCCAGCGGGAAGTAGGCTGACCATCCGGCATCAGGAGAACCTCCGATAACGAATGAAATATTGAATAGCATGGCTCCGGCAAAGAATAACCAGAAGCTGACCGCGTTCAAATATGGGAATGCCACATCACGGGCTCCGATTTGAAGCGGGATAACAATATTCATTAAACCAATGATAAATGGCATCGCCATGAATAGAATCATGATTACGCCGTGTGTCGTGAAAATTTCATTATAATGCTGGGCATCAAGGAAGCCGTTTTCCGGCATCGCAAGCTGTCCGCGCATCAGCAATCCGTCTACCCCTCCGCGGAATAACATCAAGAGGGCACAGATGATATACATAATCCCAATACGTTTATGGTCAACGGTCGTCAGCCATTCATCTCTAAGCCAACGCCATTTCTTAAAATAGGTCAGACCCACAACTATGGCCATCGATGCAGCAACAATGCTGACCATGGCTCCGTAAATCATCGGGTCGCCAAGAACGAAAAATTCATCCCATTTCACGTTTGTCTAGCTCCTTTCATATAAAGCTCAAAGTGTTAATTCTAGTGGTTTCCGTGATTCTCAGATTGCTCAGATTCCTTATCAAATTGGTTTTCCTGATTAGGATCTTCGTTTGATGGAGCTTCTTTAGCGCCATGGTTATGTCCTTCTGGCGGCGGGCTGAATTCCAGGTGAGTGGAAGAATAGCTTTGACGGCCGACGTAAGCTGTATCTAGGAGCTCGTCAAATTTCTTTTCTGTCAGCTCAGGCTCATTCACTTGAACTTGCTCAACCCATTCATCAAACTCTTCATTAGACATGGAGAGCGCTTCGAATTCCATATGTGCAGTCCCTTGGCCGCTGAAGTTGGAATTTCGGCCCATCATGGACATTTCGTTATCTGCTACGAAATTAAGCTTTGTGACCATGTCAGACATGGCATATTTTTGGCCGCCCAATTGCGGAATCCAGAAGCTGGTGATTGGTCCGTAAGAATATAAGCGGAACTCTACGACTCTATCAGTTGGGATATTGACATAGTTTACGGTTTCAATATCCTGCTCAGGATAGCTGAAATGCCATTTCCAGTTAGAGGAAGAAGCATAAATGACGAGAGGTTCTTGATCTTCATAGCCTTTTGGCTTACTCTCAACCTCAAAAGTGGATACGACCGTCACGTAGCCAAGAATAGAGACAATAATAATCGGAATGGCTGTCCATATAATTTCAAGTGTATGACTGCCTTGGATATGCGGAGGCACGTAATCTTTAGGAGCTTTGGAAGCTCTATATTTCACTAATATGAAGATATACAGCACATAAACAACAACCATAACGCCAGCCAGCATCAGCATGGAGAAGATAATCGTATCTGATTGAGTTTTGGCTACTGGTCCGTTTGGATCGAACACAACCCAGTCACATCCGGCTAACAGAAGAATTGATGTCAGCATGGACCCTAAAAGTCCTAACTTTTTGTTCATAATGTTCCCCTTCCGTAAGTAGTTTAAGTTAGCTAAAAATATAAGTTGGGAGCAGAAAAAGAAATAACAGCAGTTTTGAATAAACCAACCATATTATGTAGCTTTTACCATACTCCAATTTTCAATATAATAAGTGTTTTGTGAAATTACAAATATATGAATCTAAAAGCACGAATGTTTTTTGTATATTTGACAAAGATGTGAACTTATTAACATTAAATTATATTAATGGTTTTTTATGTAAAAAATATGGCGAAATGGTGAATGGTGCCCGCCGTTATCAGTTGTTTGCTATTGGGCTGCTGAATAATCGAACAAGTTTTTCCCTGCCTGGAGATGATTTTTCCTTCTGGTTATTCTGCCGGAGACAGTGGTAACCATGGAGCTGCTAATCGTGGAGTAGATGATATATCGATAAAGTATAGGGGAGATTAGTAGTCCTATGTAAATAGGAGAAAAGGTCAATTATGAACCCTATTAAATAGGGAAATATGTAGGAAATACTCAGGTAAGTGCAAGGGAAGCGCTATATACTAGAGTAGAAGTCTACTATCGATTGAAGGGGATGAAGAAGTTTGAAGAAATTTGTTGTTTTATTTATTGCAAGCGCTTTCTTATTCGTTGGCA
>JAEIGA010002463.1_pt1 | contig 29547 bp, 37 predicted proteins | sample 9270691 | NCBI WGS metagenome assembly JAEIGA01 (sample SAMN17057246, study PRJNA624740) | gut metagenome | biome: biome; isolation source: fecal sample | host: Bos grunniens | place: China: Xizang | collected 2019
ATATTATCTTTATCGGACTCAACTAATTCATGCAAAAATCGCAAATATGACATATTAATAATTTTAGCATCGCTAATTTTATTTTTATCAATCATAAGCAACCCAACAGATGATGAATATATTGGATAATCTCTTACTTTGATTGGATTTATATAAATCAAATGCTCATCTTTCAAGTGAAAAGGAATAGGTAATTCGCTTGAAAAATAAGTATTCTTATAATATTCAAGCAAATCATTATTCACAATCTAACCCTCTTAAATCAGCCCATCTAACACTCATAACTAATGTGCTACCAAAAAATTGTTTGGAGTTAGATAAAGTCAACACTTGTTTATCCATTGTAGATAAATCTCTATTGAATTGAAATCTTCCAAATCCAAACAAGTCCTCTCCGTTAAGAGTGTCAAGCAACTCTCTTTCAATAATATCTAACCTAGAACACGGTATCATTTCATCATATACCAATGATGTTTTTGAACCCGTTATAATATCAAATCTATAATTAATCACAGATGTCATTGAATCAGTTGGGGTTATTTGATATTTATATACTCTAAGTTGTGTTTTTGAATCAACCATCTCTTCCCCTATTAATGGTTTTAAGAAAATATTTTTATCAACTTCTTTGCCATCATCAACATAAATCATGTCTAACTTTTCTTCTAAAGTTAAATTTGGCTTATCTAATGCGTTTATGTCATTATACATAAGAAGTTTGAATATCTTATCATTATTCTCTGCCAAGTACGCTATTATTTTATATGGCACATGAGGCAAAGTTTTATATTTATTTGTTGTCATATTTTTACCTCACTATATCATTGCTTTTAATGTAATTGGCATTTCATATTCTATATTAAACTCATCGCTTCTAAATGTTAGTACTAACTTCTGTTTGTCATATAGAACATTTTTGATTCTCCATGTATTTACATCTAACTCTGTTATTTGATAATGAGATTCTTCGACCCCACTACCAACTAGAGTTATTGCTGTATCATGTACTACATTTAAATTATCTACGACTTCTGCTTTAACTTCTTTACTAAGTCCCTGTTTTAAGTACTCTATAATAGGAGTAACAGAAATATGGTATGTTAATGCAGTTTCTTCTTCTACGGTAAATGGAATCTCTACGGCACTTACTGTATTGCCATAAATTTGTACGGTAACAGTTGCTTCACCATCTTTAAGCAATTTATAATTTCCATGTTCGTCAATTGTAACGACACTTTCATCAGATGAGATAAATTCCATTCTAGGATTATCAACAACATTATTATGATAATATACAGTTGGAACAATAACTCCACTTTCACCTTTTTTATTTGTAACTTGATTTACGTTACATTCTAAAATAAAGTCTGCTCTGTTATCGTTGGCTAAATTCTCTTCTAGATTATCTTCATCTATTTTCATATCTAAGAAGAAGTCCATAAATAACAATGGTGTGTCTTTATCTACATAGTCATTCTGCATATAATTATTAATTGAATAAAATCTATAAACACAACCATTGATTACTATACGCAAATTTTTGTATATATCTAGTGTATCTTTATTTCCTTGAACGACAATATCAATATGTGAATTTGCCTGTGTAATAGTTTTTGCTACCTGTGCATTGGCACTAGATAATGTTCCCTCAATAACACATGGATATTGTAGAACTTCTCCTTTGCTTGTAATCCATTTCAACCAATTATTACATCTGCGTATATTGCAAGTAGAAATAGTTTCCAAGTCGGTAGAAGTTTCATATACCAACCAATAATTATCATTCCATTTATAGTATCTACCTCTAGGCGCATCGTGGTCTAAATTCTTAAAATATAAACTTCTATAATCGTCAGAATTTTTAACCATGCCTGTAGATACATCTAATACAGTACCAATCCAACATTCGGGATTATTGACAAACTTAAAATCAAACGGCAATCCTTCTTCATATAAATCTGTTCTTGCAATTGTTGTATTATCGAACATTTCATTAACAAACTCTTGTTGTTCAGACCGCCATTCTTGATTCAATGTATTTTTGTTGTTTAAAATATTAGAATAATATACTAGTTTTCCCATTTATAGACCACCTAGACTTTCTGCCAAAGAGTCTAGATTGTCTAATTGATAATTTTGAATCTCTTGGACAATTTGCTCTTTTAACTTATCTAGGTATTCACTTCTTTTTTGTAGAGATTGATAAGAACTTTCAGTCTTAAAATCTCTAGTATTAAGTTTTTGTCTAAATTGTCTTGCATCATTTACATCTCTCTTAAACCATTGATAAACAATACACATTGCTAAAATAGATTGTTCTTTTTGTGTCAAATCTGATGTAAAATATGTATTCGTTACAGAGACTTCATTGCCATTTTCGTCTGTTTCAGTCTCTACAACGTCTTCATAAGCAAGACTATTTAGGCAACAATTGAAAAATGGAATACCCGTTTTAAGTAAACCTTTCATAAAAAGTAGAAAGGCATCATAATTAGTATTTGCCAATTTATCCAATGTATAATCTTGCATCACCATTAATGCATCATCATAAATATCTGTAAACGCTGTCATAAAAATGCCTTTCTATACCTTTAATTAATCTGTAATGATTTCTAAATCGCTTGCGGTTGACATGAAATCTCTACCACATAGTTTACCAATTTTAACAAGGATATTTGCATCAACCTCAACGCCATTTTCAAGTCTATCTTCAATCATAGATATGACTTGTTCTTGTTGTAATTTTGGAGCAAGTTTATACGCTTCAACTACAACTTTGGAATCCTCTTCCAATAAACGAGCAAACAATTCATCAGAAATGATATTTTTGTAATCTCTACTCAATCTTAATTTCTTAACAGCTTCTTCATTTGCAATGTAGAAGATGCCACCTTTTGCAAATTCGGGTTTATTTTTTACGATATCTTTCAAGTCGCCAAAAGGAATATCTCTGATTTCACCAAATTCTTCAAAACGATATACAGTACCATTTCCATTTCCTTCTGTGGAAATTGTTAATCCACCTGTTACTAGTGAAACAACAGGAATATCGGTATCAGATGTTAATTCCTCTTTTTCTTCTTTTTCTTCTTTGTCAACTTTAAGTTGTTCGTTTTCTTTTGTAAGATTTGCAATTTGTTTTTGCATCTCTTTAAGTTGATTCATTAAATCAGCGAGAATTTCTGTATCTTTGTTCTCTACTACAGTTTCTTCAACTTTCTTTGTAACTTTCTTTTCTGTATTATCAACAGACTTTTTAGGTCTACCTGCCATTATAATTTTCCTTTCTTAATTCTCTCTTTATGTACTGCAAGTGGGATATTGCACCCACTTGCAAAATATATTAGACTACGATGACACCCATCACAGAATTGGACACCGCGCCAAAACCATAGCGTTTATTAAGAGTTGCGCTAGATGTTAAATCAGCGGTATCATAATAATCGTTGGAGTTAGTAAGTGTAGAACCTTCAACAACACCTTGGATTGGTTTTTGAGAACCTAGAGACATTACATAAACTTTGTTGTCTTCAAGAACAAGGCTATAATCAGTTTTACCTGTAGCAACCTGTGGAAGTTCAATAATATCCCAATCGAAAATACCACGAACAATATTGATTTGTGGATTCATGGCATCAGTAATCATTCTGTAACCGTCAGATGCACTTGGTAACATCTTATAGATTGCTCTCTTAGTGCCAACAAAGGATACTTTAGAACCATTGTTATATGCTTCAACAGTTTGAGCAAGTTTAATTGCAGTATCAGCACTATAACCTGTCTCTTTGAGAGCAGTTGGGAAAGAACCATTGTTTACAAGTGCCTTCAAGGTATTGTAAGCATCTACGGACATAGCGGTTTCCATGGAAATAATTGCTTTACGAACAAATCTAGGAAGAGATTCTTTACCGCTAAGTACCTTATAAAGTTGTGTTTGAACAGTAATTTGGTGATTTACTGCTTGTAAGGTTTTGTTAATTGCAAATTGAGATTTATTGAAACCTTTACGATTTGCGTTTCCTGCCTCACTAATAACAAACAAAGAATTTGGTTGAACTTCTAATTCAAGAGTTTCGCCAAAATCAACAAAGTGCATATCTGTATACATACCTACAGTTTTAACAATTGTATCGGGTAGTACAGCATCAATCATTGCGTTTACTACTGCAAAAGTAGCCCATTTAACTTGTGGACTCATAGACCATGCTTCAAAAGGCATTTCTCCACGAGGGCAACCACTAACTCTTTCTACTTCTGCTAACAATGCTTTATGCATTTTCTCTTCTTTAGCATCAAGAGATTCAGTCTTATCGTAATCACCATAGCCCTTTTTACCCTCTACTGTGGACATATAGTGAAAATAGCAATCTCTCATGCCATTGTATGTGTCTAATGCTTTTTGATTGTCGCCTGCGAATTTAACGACACTATTCATAATGGACATATTAATATTCTCCTTTAAAATTTATCTAAACTAAAATTAAACAGATGCTTCAAATCCGTTAGCAGTCAATTCAACGGTAGTTGCGCCTGTTACAGTATCGGGGTCTTTTGCAGTATAGAAGAAATCCTTGGATACTTGAATAATATCACCAACTTGAAGTTTAATAACATCAAATGGTTTACCTGCTTCGTTTACAAAACGTCTTGGGTCAAGTCCTTTATAAGTTTGACCAATAACGTCTTTATTAACTTCGGGAGATACTACCATCCATGCACCTGCGGTAGTAACTTCTAGTAACCATGCATCTTCCCTTTCATCTTCTAACAAAGAACCACTAGCGATTACGATTGGCTCTTTTCTACCAATTGCAAACTCTAAACCTGTGGTTGCAACTGTAGCTTCAAATACTTCATCACCCTCTGCGGATGGAAAGGCAAGTGTTACGGCTGTACCGTTTTGTAAATCAGCGGATGCGTATTTTGCCTTACGATTTAGTGCATCAATGTTTTCTGCTTGCACTCTAGTTTTAATAACAACAGCACTCATTATAAATTCTCCTTTAATTATAATTATAATCTATCCCAAAGACTAGTTGTTTCTTTATCGTCTTTGATATTTCCAATGTCCATGCGTAAGTGATTTTCACTCTTCTCCGCTGACATAAGGACTTCTGATAAGTTTGCAAGAACTTCATTCTTCCAAGCAGTCACTTCTTCGAATTTGCAAGATTTTCCACTTTCTTCAAACTTTGCATAATCTTCGTCAGAAACACGTTCTTTGATTTTTGCAAGAGTTTGAACTACAATAGACATTCTTTCTTTTTCTTCAATGTCTGCTTTGAATTTTGTAAGTTCTGCAAGTTGTGTATTTAATTCTGCAAGTTTAGTTTCTTGCTCTGCAATTTTAGCATCTTTTTCTGCTAAAAGTTCAGACATTTTCTCATCATCTTTCTTTTCATCTTCTTTATCATCAGAATCATCGTCAGAGTCAGATTCATTGTCTTCTTCCATTTTAGATGTATCTTCGGATTCTTTTGCTACGGCATCGTCTTCTTTTTTGTTTTCATCTTCTAGTTTTTCACCACAACCCATTTCTTCGAGTTGTTCTTCCTGTGCCTTAACTTCTTCTTCCATGACTACATCTCTTATTTCGTCATTTTGTTTGGACATCTTTTCATCCTTTCCATCGTCTAGTTTTAATTTCTTATATATATCTTTTAATTTGTTTAAAACTTCTGATTCATTTTGTTGTGTTGCTCTTGCTTTTGCGTTTGCTAAAGCATTTCTATTATAAACAAATTTTCCACCTTTTAATTGCATGACGGGATATCCTAATTTTTCACTAGGAGCATCTTCCCAATCATCTTCGACTTTTAGATATACACTTTTTACTAGTTCAGATTTGTTTTGTGCATTGATAACCGTGTTTCTTAGTTCGGTTTTATCGACATTAGACCAATCATCATCAGATAATGATTTTGCAGTTTTATCAATTTTATATCGCTTTGCCATTTTAGTAAGTTGTTCCATTTTTTCAATATTTGACATTTTACTATTCAAATATTTAGTTGCTTCTTCTGCTGAAAATCTAATCATCTGCATATTAGCATCGGGACAACTGCCATTAATGCGACTACCTAAAACAGTAAGACCACATATATTAAAACTGCTAACAACTTTATTTTCATCCTGCTTTGTTAGCATTTCAACAGAAGTATTTCTAAAGTTATCTTCTTTAAAAAGATTATATACTTTTGTTGCATAAATCTTTGATATTACCGCCCTAATATAAGCAAGTACATACCCATCTTTTTCAACAAATTCAACATCTTGATTTTCGGGTATATAGCCAAAAATATGTGGTTCTGTTTCATGTGCTTGCAAATCGGTTTCAGACCAATTGAGATTTCCAATTATCCATTTGCCTAGAATTGTTGGCGCATATCTTCTTAATACTTCTTCTGAAATAACTAACTCGTGGCTATTTGGTCTTGTTGACAAAAAACAACATCTTGCTATGGCGAGTTCGGGATTTTCGTCTTCAACATAGTTAGAAAAATCTTCAATAGACATTTTAACTTTGTCCATAATTTTCACCTGCCTCGTCAATTATTCTTATTAATGCATTTATTAATTTTACGTCTATTCTAAAATAAGCGTATTTATTGTCAATATATTCTGCCATAAATCCTTCTTCTTGAAGTCTTGTCATCGTATATCTGCTAGACACTTCAATGAAGTCAGTTGTATTTTTGGGTGTTCCTCTAATAATCATATTATTCCCCCAATCCTACAATTCCCCATTTGTCAATGTGTCTATCAAATTTATCATACTCTGTTGGCATTTGGTCTGCTTTATTTTTTAAAGTAATAACTTGACCAATAATTTTATTGAATGATTTCTGAAATTCGGATAAATCGCACACAACATTTACATCATTGTGTTCCATAGCAATATTAAAAGTTGCCTTAATGAGTTCATATGTGTTTTCACAGTTCTCATAAAGCAAATTCATCATATCTGCAATATCGCTATATTCTTCATCGTGATTAGGCAATTCTGTTCTAATAGAACGTTCATCGTAATTGTCTTTGATTTCAGAAATACTATCAGCCATTAGCGGAAATATATGCGCTAAATTCAAATGAATTACTTCACTTGCGTTTGGCATACACCAATTATTTAGCATATAAGAAACCGCATTATCAAAAAGGCTATTTAAATCAAAGAATTTGTTATATAACAAATCCAATGCATGAGATGTTTCTTGACTAATTAGCATTTCTATTCCTTTCTAAATATTATTCATAATCACGAGCCGAAGCACCATTATCACTTATTTTATTGTCACTCGATTTTGGTCTACCGCCTGTGCTATCACTTTTACTATCTTTTCCGCTTTGTGTATAAACACTTTGTAACATAGATGTCAACTTATCTGTCCACTCACTATACTTTCCTTCTTCTAACAACCTGTCAAAATCCATTGGTGTCATACGAACAAGTTTTGCATATGTTCTAGGTGCTAATATTACACCCTTGTCCATGAGTGAAATTAACTGTTCTGATTCTGATTCTCGAACAAAAGGATAAGTACAACCACTAAAACGAAACTTAAATTTATACTTTCTTGTCTTTTTGTTTACAAAGAAATTCAAGAAATGTTCGTATTGTGGGTATAATGTAGCCATAATATTATAGTCTGTAATAACAGCATTTTTTGCTTCTGTTTCAGACATTTTATCTGTAGAATAAATAATACGACTTGCACCTGCTAATTGAGCAGTTGTGTTAGTATTTTGTTTGGATACCATATCTGTATTGCTGTCATTGAACTGATATAATCTTGGCTCTTTGGTTGGCATCGCAACAGCATTAATATTGTCGGTTAGACCCTTTTTTACAAGTTGTAATAATTTCATTAAGGTCTTAATATTGTAAGCCATTGCATCAGTAGACGCTCCACTCTTTTGCTTATCGAGTAATTGGATTTCACCTGCTAAAATAGCACGAGCAGAAATTAAGTTTTTATCAGTTTGTAAAGCCTCAATCTCTTTATTTGTTAATAAATTTGGGATGCTAGGTGATAAAAATGGAGTTGACGCAATGTTGCTTTCATCCATTACAAACACCCATGCGTTATCATCGGGACTCGTTTGTGTCCATAATGCAAAGTTACCAAATCTATCATTTAATGGAGATGTTGGAGTGTATTTAAGTGCTTTTCCATCTTCTCCAAATACATTAGTCCAATATTTTCTAAATACAGGGTCATAAGAATCCAAACTTATTCCCGCTCTAGTGAAATACGACATATCAAAGTCATATAAATATCCATATTCCCAACGCCCTGTAATTTTACAATATTGCTGTGGCATTGTCTGTAGACAGAAGTTCTTTGTTTTAGTTCCTTTTGTATCACTTAGGTCTAATTCACCTTCTGAAAATGAACCTTGTGAATCTCTAAACCATACAAAATACTTTTGTCTTCTAAGCAATTCTTTGGTTACTTTTGCAAATTCAGATTTATAATCAAAAGAGTCAAGGAATTTATAAACTCTTCTTAAATCTTCTTCATAATCTTTGCTTTTATAATTTTCAGAAGTATAAGCATTTGTACAAATAATATCCAAATCATACGCAAGCATATTTGCATAATAATATGAGACACGTTTGTAAATCATATCAAATGCTTCCATAAATTCTGAATAAGCACTTAAAACATCTGTATTGTCTTTATAATTAGTTAATGCATCAATAACCTTTTGCTTTGTTGGGGCTTGTGGATTATTGTTTAAATCAATAATATTCTTATGACTCATATCGGGAGAGAAATAACCGTATGGGTCAGCGGAATATATATATCGAGCAAATTTAAAAATCTCTTCTAAGTCATCTATCGACAACGTATTTTCTTTTTTTTCTGCCATAATAATTTTATTCCTTTTTATTTTAATATACGAGACTTATTTCATCCCAATCAATATCATCAATATCATTATTTTGTTTACAATATTTATTGTATAATTTATCACCAAACATACAAAACATACCAAAAGTCATATAACGGTCTTTAGTATCAGTACGTTTAGCCTCTTGTACTTTAACTAGACCCGTTTCACTAAATTTTACTTCTAGAGCAACGGCTTCATTTATCATATAGCGAGTTTGCACAAACGGTATAAGAATATCTGCTTTTTCTTCCGCTGTTTTCATAATAAACGTCGGGTCTTTGTCTTCAAGTTGCGCTTTTTTATTATAATCGTCTATCAATAAATTGACGTTTCCATCTTTTAATGTTTTACGTGTAATTAGGTGCATATTACTATTAAGTTCTGCCGTACCCGCAAAAGGAACAATAACATCTTCTGCGTTATTTGACATTGTTCTTTCTACTTTATCGTTAATAACATTGTCCGAACTTAATTGCAATTCTTTATTTGTATTTGTAGTCCATGCAGGATATGTAATTCCATAAACATTATCAAAAGTTTCTACTGTCAACATATCAAACAGAGCGTTGCCTATACCTTTTGTATCTTGCACAAAATATCTTGCATGATATTCATAGAACAATCTTTTCATTAAGACGACTTGTTCAAGTGAATTCAATCCACTACAAGTAGTAATATATTCTACGCTTCTTTTGCCTGTATTCAGATTGATTTTTCCGCATATAAGACAAGTATTATCGTCATCTTGACCCGTTCCTACTGCTATATCACAAGACAAATACCTAATATCATTATCGTTATACTTATAGGCGTTTTCCTCTTTATCTAAAACTTGTTGCAATGTTCTAGGATAAAACGCATTTGCAATGTTTTGATTAATTTCAAAATCTTCGTATTTAAAGATACTATCCTCTCCACTACCTAAGAAAATATTCATATATTCTTGTTGAAAATCAAGGTCGTTTGTATTTTTCTTTCTTTGATAATATTGTGCAGGAGATTGAATTCCCGAAGCGGTAGCAGACAGCACATCTACGCACATAAATCCATACTTTGTACGACTATGCGGATTGAAATATCCATTAACCGTATTGACTAGAAATTTCCAAAGCCAATTCGATTTTGTTCTAGCAGATGATAGCATTATTTGTTTTGGTGTAAAATCCTGTGCTTCTGCGCTTTTTCCGCCATATTGTCTTAATGTCAATGTTGGTTCTGCTACTTGTTGATATAATGATTTTGAACAAATCGCCGCCTCATCCAATATAACGACTTGTGCTCTATTACCTCTCAAAGATTCCGCTAATGCACAACTAAATATCTTTGAACCATTTTGAAATTCAACTATGTACCCGCCTGTTTGTTGGTCTTTTTTTATTTCCATCCAACCGTCTTTGCGTAATTGTCTTAATACGGGAGATATACCCGTTTTAGGATTAGATAATTCTTTTTCTATCTTTGAAGATATTAACAAATTTGATTGTGCCAATGTCAACGAAACAACTAATATATTGCAGTTTGAATACATTAACGCAAAGAATATTGACGCTATTGCAGTACAAAAAGATTTAGATGAACCACGACTGCATACAAGAGTCGCTATATCACTATCTTGTATTTCAATTAACATATTTTTTTGGAATTGATGTAAAGGTATTTCAAGAAAATCTTCACAAAAAATATCGATATTTTTTCTATAAAAATCAACCCAATTTATAATATTTTCTTCTATTTGTTCTGTGGTTAAATAAGTATCTTCTTTTTTTTGAATTAACAGTTGTTGTTCTTTTTCATTCAATTTCATAATATTTACCCACTCTTTTATAATTAGAAACATCTATATCGCATTCATCAGCATACATCCATCTTTCTCCCGCTATCAATTTACCTTCTTTTATTCTTTGACTAAAAGTTCCATGACTATAATTCGGATGCGTACATTGTATAGCCGTTGACATATTGTAATATATTGTTTTGGTATCTAAATTAACAACCTCTCTACCTTGTGTACCCGTTTTAGATTTTTTCTCACACCACAAAAAATATTTATCTTTGTCTTGCTGTGTCATATTAACCCAATCGTCATACCATCTATAATGTTTACCAAAAACATGAGAACGTTTATTGTTACAACATGAATATAAATAATTGGGTCTAATATGATTATGTATTTTACAATAATTTCCAATGCTTTCAATAATTTCATCATCTTCAATACAATAAGCAACTTTTGTAGGAACCAGCGTTTCATTATATTCTAAATTTTTTAAAGCGAAAGGCAACCATTCCTCGAATTGTTCTTTGGTGTTATTGCCACTACCGTATTTAGCATGAAAATTTCTATGACAAGTTTTACATAATGTAATACCATTTGTTACTTCCGTTCTTAAATCTTTATATACATCATACGAATACAAATGATGGACAATAATATTTCTTTTATGATTATTTTGATATCCACAACATTGACAAGTATAATTGTCTCTTTTTAAAACTAGCCTGTGAAATTCACTATATTCTGTATTCTCACGTTTGTCTTGTCTATGCTTTTCTGATAAATTTTCATTGTACATATAATTGTTTTTACCGCTATTATATATACTCGGAGCACAATGAACGCAATATGTTAATTTATTAAAGCCATGCGACTGTTGTGAACGATAAAAATTTGCATATGATAGCATAACTATATCATGACATTTATCACATTCATATTCTATCTTAATTGCTGAATTAATCTGTAAATCTTCTATCTTTACTTTTATTTTTGTATCTCTTGGTATATGGTATTTACTCTTAATTAATTTTTTAGGTATAATATAACCTTTGTCTTCATATATTTTAGCGGTTTTACCACCGCAACCTACAGATATTTCTACTTCTTTAGTTAATAACATTTTTCTACACTTTCTACTACACTTTTATTTTAAACAGACGAGACGATGGCGTGTAGTTACCATCTTATAGAGTTTGCAAATCTCTACTATCTCGTCATATAAAAGGAATTAAGGGAGTCGAACCCTTTAGAAACCGTTATTCCTCGACCTCTAAGTTATAATCGCTTAGATTGTCCATATTTATATCAAAATCTCTAGTACCCGCAAGAGTATTTTTTAACGCCCTCAAACAAATATCTTTGTAATATTTTCTTACTTTATTGAAATCTTTATATTTAGTCGGCTCTTTATATAAATCAGCAGGTTTGGTCATTTCTATCTGTGCAATTTTTGCGAATATTAATTGTTCACTCAAACTTTTTGGCTTTGATTGTTCAAAATCGTCTAACCCCAATTTATTCATAAGCGTTAATATTCTTGCTTGTGTTTTTGTTATATCAGAAGAAGATTTTTCCTGTTCTATTTTTCTTTTTTCAAGTCTAGCCAAGCATAAATCTCTATATAAATCTTCTTGATAAGGATTTGTAATTCCATTTTGTGTATATCTTTGATACAAATATTCCAAATACTGATAATCTTCTTCGCACTCTTGAATACCCCATTTTAATTCTAGGTCTTCTTTTTGTGCTTTGATTCCCTCTATGTCTTTTACATTTGTTTTTATTTCTTCAAAACTAACATCACTATCAGCAAAACTTTCCCAATTATCAAGTGCCTTTTTAATGGACTTATCACCCCACAGCAAATTGTAGTATGTTTCTACAAAGTTATCTGTATTAGTGTTTTTCTTCTGTGCCATTTCAAATACTCTCTTAATAAACGGAAAGTCTAATAGCGCACAAACATACCACATAGATGCTTCTAATGTACCTGTTTTTTGTAAATAATACTTTAACAAATCATTACAACAAGCCTTGCAATATGTTACATAACCTTTTGGGAAAATTTCTGTATTCTTGTGTTCGTAAAATCTATCGGATGGATATTCTCTTCCGTCTCTAACACAAGTACACATGACGGACGTTTTTGTTTTTGCTTTAACCGCCATCTTTTTCTCCTTTATGTACCACGGTTGATATCAGCAGATACCAACCGTCAATATATTAATTTAAAATAATTTTATTCGTACTAATGTGACCTTCATTTGTAAAACCATATATTTTTACAGATGCTTTTGCACCTTTCATTAATGAATCTGAATATGGGTCTGAACCAATAAATGAACTTGCAATTAATGTTTCGCAGTCGTTTGCAATTCCCTCATGTGAAATTATCTCTTTTCCGCTATGATAGTGACCCATAATTAAAGCATCGTAAAATGTTCTGTGCAACATACTAAGATTTTTCAAAGATTCTGAAACATTCTTAACTTGGTGTCCATGTAGCATAATAATGTCATTGCTACATAAGTTGGTTTCAATATAATCTTCGCCCTCTTTTGCTAATACAACATTAATTCTATAATTGTCTTTGCAAAGGTCTTTAATATAATTACCAATTAGATATTCTAAATCTTCATCGCCTAGTTCATTTGCTTTTGCACCAAGTACACGAATTTGTGTATGATTTGCACTAGGCACATGATAATATGTAATATCAACATAAGCAGATAATGTATTTAAGAATTGAGCAATTAATCTACTAACTTCTACAGTCGCTTTAACAATTGTTGTATCATTAAGTTTTAAATCATGCAATCTCAAAATACCTTGAATTAAATCGCCTAAAGATGCAACATTGATATGACTCAAATGATTTTTCTCTACAAACTCAATAGTTCTATCAAGCAAGTATTCAAATCTCTCTTTAGCAATTTTGGGAGAATAAGAATTATTAATACTGTCAAATGTAGCACCATAATGAACATCCGCAATACACATCAAATATTCTGTTTCGTCATCATATGATGTCAATAATTCTTTAAATTCGGGCAATGGCAAAGATTGAACTAATTTTCCAACTTGTTCAAAGTATAATTCTTGTCTACTTTCTGCTCTATCTAACCTACTGCGTTCAACATTAAGAGTTTGTAATTTAATACGCTCTTTTTGCAATTCTGCCTTTTCTAATCTAATTTGTTCTAGATATGCGTCGTTATCTGCAAACTTCTTTTCATTAGCGTCTAACATTTTACAAAATGCTTGATATTGTTTTCTGTATTTGCTCTCTGTGTATTCTTGATTTAACATTACGTTCAATTGCTTTGCAACATCATCCCAAGTGCCAATCTCGTCTTTATGAGAGCAAACACGATAAATCAATTCTTCGTCAGTTTCATTCTTTAATCTCTCTAATGTCATTGGACTACTCCTATTCGTTAAGGTCTCTAGTGAACTTTAACGCTATCACATCTCCTACATGTTCATCAAGAATTTTCATCAAGTCGTATTGTTCATCATCTAGACAAATAACCCAATTACCATCTTCATCTTTATCTAATATTGCAAGAATGTCTGTTACTCTTGCGTCTGTAAATTTTGCTTTAGCCATTATCTTTTTCCTCTTCTCTTTCTAAAATTTCAAATTCATATCCACCAAGTTTCATATCTCCGCCATCTTTCAAATGTAGACGCAATGTTGAGTCTGCTAATCCAAGGTCTAAAGATGCTTTGTATATTGATGGATATATAACGTTGTTGTTTTTACATAAAACCCTAATTTGTTTGTCTTTATTGTATTCCGCAAAGGAATTATTAGGGTTATATTCTTTTCTTTCTCTACGTTTTTTGTTCTTTTTGCCTCGTCTATCCAACATAGTATTTATTTGGTCTGTCAAATCTTTTTCTTCTTTATTTTGGTCTACTATATCTTCATACGCCGTAGGATGCTCATATTTCGTTTTTGTTTTACGAAACATATAATTTATACTGTCGCCATTTACAATGTCAACAAGGGTACTAGAAGGCTCAAATTCAACATAGTTAAAAGGCTGTATATACTTTTTCCTAAGTTTACCAAACCCATCTTCTACCCATTCATCGCAACCGCCTTTTAATTCTGTTTTAAATTTACCGACGTTGCGAATGTTTATGTACGAGTTGTTTTGCAACTCCGATGCTATTAACAAAACTAAATTTTCTAATAGTCGTTCTACTGTTGTCTCGCCAACATAACACTTATTTGATAAGATTTCACACATGTCTTTGTATGTAAGTTCTCTAGCCATTACACACGACCTTCTGTATCTTCTCTTAATTTCTTTTTAATTCTTGGATATTCAGCAAAAGCAAACCGACCATAATCGGGTGCTTTTTCCATATATTCTTTATGCCACTCCATATTCTTATCAAATTTAGTGTGTTCGTCTCTTGAATTAGGCACGTTGTAATATCCTGCTTTGCGCCCATTCTTTTTGTCTCTGTAAAATTCACCCATGTTTGGAACAGTAACACGAACCCCGTTAACTAATCCTGCATAGATAATCTCACTATAAACTTCTAATACTGCTTTGATGTCTGATACGCTTATATTAACATCATTCTTTTTTAATCTGTCTTTGATTAATCTATAAACATCAGACGCAGTAAGCAAGTCCATCTTGTTTTTTTCTGCTTTCTTCATTCTCTTTCTCCTATCATACTTTTTCTCTCTAGAATATTTAACTATTAAGTTAAATGGACTCGGTTGGATTTGAACCAACGCCACACAATAATAGTATACTTCTCATTATGCCATGCAACCGAACTACACCACGACCCCATAGGCGGTTATTCAACCGCCACGAACTTGAAAGAGAGAGAAAGTTGTTTCTATTCGGTATATAGGTATGACAATTAGAACATCAGTCAATATACCTTTTGAACATTACGCTCTATGAAGCCTAATTAATAAGTCACACACTCATTTATATACCTACTATCATATAAAAAACAAAATAAATTTAAAAATAACCCCTAGACCGCATCAATACTGCGGTTTTCGGGGTTTTACAAAATGGTGACAAAAATTAGTTTCTCGATTTTTCTCTCTTTTTTTGTTGTAATTTTGTGTTCTTCTCTCGTATAACATTTTCAGCGCACTTCTTACAATATTTCATCCTAGGACTAGTCTTTTTAACTAACTTTCCACATATACTACAAACTATATGCTCATTATCTTTACTAGAAAGAAACTTATTCCCAATGTTATCGAAGGAATTTAATTCTAATGCTATGGGTTCATTCTTGTCTTCATTATAGTTTAACATCTGATAGCAGAATAAACCCGCCTTAACTGTTGTCTTAATATAACCTTGACTAATTAAATCATAAAATAAATAATCAAAATCTTTATTTGTCATATTGAGATTTGCACTCTTTTTCATGTGTGGGGTTTTGCATTTATTTGATGTCCAACCATCTTTATCGTTCCATCTAGCCATAACATAAAGAGTCGCTAATAATTTTTGGTGTTTTTTATCTCCGCACGATTTAATAATTTCATACTCGCTCTGATAAATTGGAACACTATAAACTTCTTTTAATTTTGAATTATTTTTAATCACATTATTAGCTATATTGTCAATCTGCTTATAATACAACTCATAATAATAACCATCAAAATTAAAACTTTCTATTTCCGCATTTACCATCTTTGCTAATTCTCTTTTGTCATCGCACATATATTTCTGATGAATATAAACCGCTACAAGCCACATTAATTGTGGCAATGTTACATTAACATTATTTTTATCGTGAGAAGATAATAGATTTTCTATATACGTTTTTTCGTTAAAGATTAATTTATTCATCTCTCAACAATCCTTTCTCTCTTAACAACATATCCGAAATAATAACCCAACAAAAATCCTTGCAAGTCTTTACATTATTGTCGCCATAGCATAAATCCAATACAATATTTCTTCTTTCGTCATCATTTGGACACACTTCACTTGCACGTTCTTGAAAATAACTAGATGTAAAACTATATAACGGATGAGTCTCGTATTCTTCTGCTGTCAATATATTTGACAAGTGTTCCATATAGACTCCAACCAAATATATTAATCCATCTCTGTGTTCTTTCGTACAACGCCTTTTAACTTTGAATTTTTCCCAATTAAAATCACGTTGTTTTAACTCGTTTTTATAATCTTTTGTCTCTTTTTCGATATAATAGCAAATCTTGTTAATCGTACAATCACTCATATCTACAGGATTTAATCTATCAATCCATTTTACCATTTCCCTTTGGTCAAACGTTAATTCGTCTGTTGGAATTTTTAACAGTTCATCTAAATCCATACCAAATTGTCTACGACATTGAATGTTATGTTGTTTTACGAAATCCTTATATTTCTGTTTTTCCTCGTCATAGCGATAAATCATGAAATATGGTTTCTTTTCACAACAAATACTTTTTTGATAATCGCTTTGGCAACTACGATAATCGTACCAATACTTCGGCATTGGAGACGCTTTAATTCCTTTAAGTTTGTCGAGTTCATTTTGTTGGAATAATTGTGTACATAAAATTCTATACTCTAACTCTTTATATTCTTTGCTATGTTTGTCGAATCTTGCTTGCACACTTAACATGGCTGTTGCCCTATTTGTGATTGACCCAACACTATTACCAAAACCGTTGAAGTTTGATTTAATAATATCCTTTTCTGTAATTATCTTTTTTTTGGCTTTATGTTGAATACAATTAATTGCAGGTATTTGTCTGTAACAACGGATTAACACTTGATTATTGGTGCTAAATACTGCATCTCCCACCTACTTTTGTAGGCAGACTATATCATAACTCATCATTCTGTTACCGTTTGATAAGTCCTTGGCACTTCGTTTATAGGAGTTTCACCTATAAGCTACTCTACTCGGTTACTTTGATAAGTGTTTCTCTTATCATACCCTTTCGATAGTCGTTAGAGGACTTATAATTTGACTAATTAATTTCAATAATTTCCCAACCATTTACATGTTTTATTCCTTTATGGTTTATCATTCTACATACATTTCCTTTGTTTAAGTTATGTTCTTTACAAAAATTAGCATATTCATGTATTATAAATTCTTCACCATTAGGAGATATTGCTTTGTAAGTCTTGTTTTTATTATTTGAACGTATTGTATTTTCTGATAATGTTACCCATTGACAATTTTCTGGACAATATGATTTATTACTATCGATTCTATCAATTGTTAAATTGTCTTGATAACCATTATTTAACGCCCAATATCTAAATTTTATAAAATCATTATTCCATTCATCACATACTGTAATATTTTTGCCACCATAATATACATACTTTTTATTTTTCGGATTATAGCAACGGTCTTTCATATTGTGCCAAATTCTATATAGCCTATCTTTATATGTATACCCATGTTTGAAATTACCATGATTCATTTTTTTATTTTATATATTTCCTTTGTATTTTATTTTAATTAGTCAAAATTATAAACCATACGGGATTGTCCATGTGGATGTTCCCCGTTAGCACAATCTCTAATTGTCATTTCCTACAATTCCTAAACGTAGATTGTACACCCTAGATTTCTAGGACACCAAGTTTTACATGGACAAATTAAGGTTATCCATGTCAGCACCACTCAATGCCATACACGTACTGTCAAATCCATTGACTATAAACACGTTCTTCATATATTGATACCAATATCTTACATCATCGTTATCAATATTCTTCATTTTGCGAATATTATTATGAGCTATCATTGGACTGCGAAATACTACCAACTCATTGACATTTTTATTAATCCAATAACTTGAATAACATTCATTTTCTTTTAGCAACCCCGTTTCCTTTAATTTGCATATATGTTGCATTAATAAAAAAGGGTCTCCACTTAACTGCTGATAGTTACCATTGCAAACTAATTTGCCAATCTTTGCGTTGTCAATCTTTTTACGAATCAATTTATTGACATTATAGATGATGTACGAATCATTAATCATCTCTTCATCACATAATAATGCTTTTTGCCACGTTTCTCTAGGAATCTTGTCTTTATGTATTCCTAAAAATTCAAGTGTTTGTTTATAGTCTCCACACAGACTACCCTTTAAATAATCCAATGTGGGTTTGCACAATTCTGCAATATCATCGTCTGTAAAGTCGTAGGATTGTAAATATTGATAATTTAATTCTCTAGTATCCTCAATGTGTTCGCCAATAATTTTTGTTACTCTAAAACCATATCCATGAGAACGATATTGTTTGATATAGTCCTCGGAACTTTTATAACTATTCCAAAACTTCAAAGAACTTTCTGTTAAAATCATATCTACAGTTCTAATATCTACCAAATTGCCCCATATATCTTCGACTATGTATGAGCCAAGATACTTTTCACAAAATTCGACTATTGGAAATGGATACAACATACCCTTGCAATAGGCATTTCGCAAACATACGCCACTAGTTACATAATCAAGACCCAACGATTCTGAAACTCGTTTCATATAATCGATTGTACAAAGATTATAACCATCGGACGCATTATTTTCCACATCAATCTTTTTATAAGCGACAATGGGTTCTCCATTCTCACCTTCATCAATGTTGATTACTTCTGTATTGAATTTTGTTAAACAATCACTTACTACAAGGATACCATTTGGTTCACAAATTTTTTGACTTGCAGAACATGTTAATGATTTGTACGCTTCATACTTCGCAGGTATTACTTCAATGTCTTTGTTTCTTCCACATTCACAACGTCTATTTAACTCATCAATGATTGTTGTATTAACAAAAATTACAGAGTTATTTTTTAAACCGCCTGTAGTGCCAACAAATCTCTTGAAAGTAACACCGTTTACTTTAAATCCTTTTAGCGCACGTTTAAAGTCTTTTGTCTTTCTCTTCTTCCCATCATTTACAACAGACATTACATATCGTGTATAATCCCTTTTAGGCGGTCTTATTCCACGCTCAATTAATATCTGCCTAATTAAGTCAAACATTTGGCTATCAAAAAGAGATACTAACATATTCAAAGACATGGCTTTATCTTTACTAATTGTCAAATCCCAATTCGACATTTCTAGAATATCAGTACCAATTTTAAAAACTTCAAATTGGTCAGCTTTAATTCCCGCCATAACTCATCTCTCTTTCTCTTTTTTATTTTTTATCTTTCTTTTTATTTTTATTCTGCACTTCAATTTCTTTTTGAAGTTTAACATACTCTCTAAGTTCTTCTTCGGATTGTTGCCAATCGAATTCTCTACGGAGTCTTTTTTGTTGCTCTGTCAATTAAACAACTCCTTTCGTTTTCTTTCTCTCAACTTTAGTATAACATATTTGCGTTAAAATTGCAAGAGAAAAGAAAAAATTTTTTCAAAAAAGATGTTGACAAATATAAAAATATATGTTATAATAATTATATAATATATAATAAATATATATAATATATATTATATATATAATATTATAACATATATATAAATAAATGTCAAGTATATATTTTATAAATATATATAATATTATATACCCCTATCCATATAAACATTTTTATATATATACTTACGTATATATATAAAAAGTTTATATTTCCTTTCCCCACAGGGGACTAGCGCACCACCGTACCCCGATAATTTAAAAATTCACTATGTGAATGAGCGAAGCGAATGAACACCGAAGGGGGAGCCATCGAGCGTAGCGAGATGGGGGGCGAGGTAGCCCCCTCGCCGCAGGCGTGTTCGTCCATTATATATATTATTATTAATTAATATTTATAATGAATTAAAATAATATTAAATGTATGGGTATATATTATATAATATATGTTATAAATGAAGCCTTAATGTATTGACAAATCAGTCAAAATATGATATAATGAAATTAGAAAGTGAAAAAGAAACGAGGTGATTTTATTAAGCGAAAGATTTTAGGAGCAATAATATCAACTATGATATTATTATGTCCAATTCAAGCGCAAGCACAAACTAAAACGCAAATTAAAGAGCAGATTAATAATGTACTAAAAGAAACTTATGAAATGTTAGAACAAGAATATTATGAAAATATTAAGCTCGAAGAATTTGATATTGTGGGTCATAGTGGTATAAAAACTTATGAAAGTTATAGATTATTAACTGCATATGCACAGAAGGACTTACAGGACATTTGTCAAACAGATGATGATGGACTTAGATTATATGATGATAGATTTTGTGTGGCAGTAGGCACAGCATTTGATATGTCAGTAGGACAATATTTTGATGTTGAACTTTCTAATGGTTTTGTGATAAAATGTATTGTAGGTGATATTAAAGCAGACCAACACACAGATTCGCAAAACATTTTCACTAAACATAATGGTTGTTGTACAGAGTTCATTGTTGACTCTAAGAAATTACCAAAATGCGTAAAGACAATGGGCGACATATCTACGTTATGTGAGGACTTTGATGCGCCTGTTGTAAAAATAATAACTTACGATTACAATATACTTGAAGAAAGGAGCAAGAACGAGTGTTATGCTAGTAATTGACTATATTAAACAATACGAAAGTCTAGCAGACACATTCATTTTAGAAATCGGAGACGATGTAATAGAAATTCAAGCAGAAGACGTAGATGAATTTCCTAATGAGTATTTAGAGATGGAAGTGCTTAAAGAAAGCCGTTTACCATCATCTAATAATCATCATTTGATATGTACAATGTAAAGGAGAACTAGATGAAGTGTTTGTAAAGAAAAGAGACGGAAGAAAACAAAAATTTAACAAAGAAAAAATTATTACAGCAATTGAAAGTGCTTTTGAAAGTGTTGACGGTGAAGTGTCAGAACAAGCAGTTAAAAAGGCAAAGGAAATTGCAAACTATATTGAATCTTTAAACAAATATATGGATGTTGAAGAAATTCAAGATATTGTTGAAGATAAATTGATGAAATCCACTAGAAGAGATGTCGCAAAACATTATATCCTGTATAGGGAAGAGAGAACAAAAGAGCGTGAAAAAAATACGCAATTCATGAAGAACGTTGACGAAAAAATTCACGCAAGAAATGTAAAAAACCAAAACGCAAACGTAGATGAAAAAAGTTTTGGTGGTAGAGTTGGAGAAAGTTCTGACGAATTAATGCGAAAATACGCATTGGATTATCTTTTAAGTGATAAAGCAAAATATAATCATTTAAATAATAGGATTTATATACATGACTTAAACTCTTATGCAGTTGGAAATCACAATTGTTTAACAGTACCAATTGATGATTTGCTTAAAAATGGATTTAATACTAGACAATTAGATATAAGACCTGCTAACAGTATTGAAACAGCAATGCAATTGGTTGCAGTTGTTTTCCAAATTCAGAGTTTAATGCAGTTCGGTATTGTGTAACTCTGCCGAATTAAAACCTTGTGAACTCGTAGATGCGAGGTGTCCTTTAATGGGCTAACGGTCAACTAAATCGGAAGATTAAGGTGGTAAGAGAGCCTAAGTCCTATATGGATATGGTAATACCGTGTTTGGGAATGTATTTTAAAAAAAGGAAGTGAGAACAATAAGAACAATAGAAGTAGATAATGAAATAGCATATGAGTGTAAAGACCATCAAAATTATTTTATAACAAAAACAGGAATTTTGTATAGTATTTTGGTAAAAGGCGGGCAAGGGGAAACAGATATTAATAATCCTAGAAAAATGGCATATGGTCAAGATAAAGATGGATATTATAGAGTTGTTTTAAGCCATAATGCAAAACACACATATATAAAAATACACACATTAGTTGTTAAGCAATTTATTGGAGATATAGATATAGAAAATGGTTTTGTTGTTAATCATATAGACGGAAACAAACACAATAACAACGTTGAAAATTTAGAGATAATAACTAATTTAGAAAATATCCAACATGCATGGAATAATGGATTAATAGATTGTTCAAAAAATCCATTAAGAGTGCCTGTATTAGTAAAAGACAATGTAGAAAATAAGTATTTAAATTTTGGTTCACTTTCAGAAACATCTAAATCATTGGGGATTAGTCTTTCTTATTTGAGATTTTTAAAAAATAATCAAAACGAAATACATTATGGATATTGTACGTTGATTAAAAGAATGACAGAAAATGAAAAATATTATATTGATTGTTATTACAATGGACAATTGGTAAAAAGTTTCAACGGAGTAAAAGAAGCAGGTAAATTTTTTAATAAAGCACCAAATACGATTAGCAGTTATCATACAAAACCAAACAAAACAAATATGAAATATAATAGATATACAATAACATTCCCAAATGTATCGACTATCGAAAACACATTTAATTAATAATGGAAGTGAGTAGAGTACCCAATTGGTGAAACCCCAATTGGGGAAGTGCAAGGTATTCGCATATTCGCAAATTGCGAATAAAGATATAGTCAGTCTTTATAGAAATATAAAGGGGGAAACGGGAGTTTCCGCATCACATATAGACTATTCAATGGTTTCATATGTTAGAAAAAGTTTTGTAAAACATATAGAAGATGGATTGATTTATATTGAGCACAAAAGTGAGTATAAAACAAAAAGATTTAAAGAATGGTTGTTGCATGACCCTAATCATCCCGATGGTTTAATTCATTTTGATGATATTGAATTTAAGAATCTGCATCCCGAAGTTTGGGAATATGCAATGGATATGACTGTAAAAGAAACGTATCAAGCAGTTGAAGGTATGTTTCACAATTTAAATACTTTACAGAGTAGAAGTGGATGCCAATTGCCATTCTCATCAATCTGTTACGGTACTTGCACTCTTGAAGAGGGTAGATTGGTAACAAAAGCAATTCTTGATAATTCAATTAAAGGCGGTGGAAAACTACATAAAACATATATTTTCCCTTGCCAAATTTTTAAAGTCGCAAAAGGTATCAACAAAGAACCAAATACACCAAATTATGATTTATATAAATTGGCTCTTAAATCTACGGCGCAAAGATTATATCCTAATTACGCAAATGTAGATTGGTCTATAAACCAAAATGGGAATGACGGTTCAATTGATGCCGAAATGTCAACAATGGGTTGTAGAACATATAATGGATTTGACATGAATGGCTTTGGTCAGATGAAAGACGGAAGAGGAAATATCGCTCCCGTAACAATTATTTTACCAACAATTGCTATGGAGTGTAAAGTGTCAGAACCCGAATTTGAAGATGATACGCCTGTCTCTCAATTTATGAGAAGATTAGACGAAGCAATTGACGACGCAAAAGATATGCTGATTGAAAGATATAATTATATTTGTTCTCAAAGTTATAATAGTGCCAAATTTATGTATGAAAATGGCACTATGAGAGGATATATACCCGAAGAGGGAATTAGGTCTGCATTGAAACATGGCACATTGGCAATTGGTCAACTTGGTTTAGCAGAAACTTTGCAAATTCTTATTGGCAAAAATCAAACGACAAAAGAAGGTTTCGAACTAGCCGAAAAGATTGAAAAATTATTCAACGAAAAATGTAATGAGTTTAAACATGAATTACATAAAGATACAGATGGATATGAATATTATTTAAATTTCGGTGTGTACCTAACGCCCGCAGAAAATTTATGCAACACGGCGATGAAGAAATTTAGAGCAAAATATGGCGAAATTCCAAATGTATCAGATAGGAAATATTTTACAAATTCAACTCATGTTCCTGTGTGGGAAGAAATTGACCCATTCAAGAAAATAGATATTGAATCAAAATTGGATAATTATTCAAATGCGGGAAGTATTTTATATTGCGAACTTGAAAGTGGAGCAAAATATAACCTAGAAGCATTGGAGACCATTGTAAATTATGCAATGGATAATGATGTCCCATATTTTGCAATTAATGTCCCAAATGATACTTGCTTGTCATGTGGTTATACAGATTTGATTAATAAAGAATGCCCTGTTTGTGGATGTAAAGATATCCAAAGATTAAGAAGAGTGACAGGTTATTTAACGGGGAATTATACAACCGCATTTAACGAGGGTAAAATTCAAGAAGTAGAAGACAGATATAAACATAGTCGGAAAATTAGATGGAATAGACAATATTCTTAATACTTGACAATTTATTACTCTCTATTGTATAATAACAGTAGAGAGTAATAGTACATAAAGGAGAAAATTAATATGATTTTTATGTTTCAAATGGATGCAGGAACAGGTGAAAAACATGCAAATTGGGATGCCTATTTAAAAGAGCGTCTAGCAGAAGCAAATGAAGATGATACAAAAAACGTCTCAATTCTTCTTCCACATTTTATTAAACCATTGATTAGTATGGATATTTCACAACCACCAATGTTTGATGAAGTAGTGGACGATGGTGATGACGATGATTATGAAGAAGTTTATGAGGATGAAGAATGAGAAGCGAAGAAAGATTAGACGAATTTTACGATGAATTGAAGAGAATTCATAAAGAACATTTTGTTGATTGGAGATTCGGTCAATTCTGTAGTAATCTATTTGGGTGGCTCATGTCCGAAAAAGGTGTTGACTTATTTTTTCCCGAAGAAAACAAAATGCTAGAATATATTAAAGAATATGCAGGAGAAATTAAATAATTGGAACAAATTAATAACGTAAAGATTTATGGATTAAAAGAAAGTATTAGGGCTAGTAAATTTCCAATGGCTGTAGATGTTAATAAGTGTACAACTGATGTTAAACCCGTGACAAAATCACTTGGAAGAGTGCTTACAGGAACGGGTCATGACAATTTTCTTAAAGGAATTGTTGTACAATTTGACCTTACAATGACACCAAAGATGAGTGTAGAATTAGAAAGATATCATTTTATTGATTTTGTATCTAGCCAATCTACAATGCATAGAATTACCAAATTCAATCTTGATGAGGCGTATATTGATTATGTTGACCCTAGATGCATTGAAGTAATTAAAGAAAAGGTCGCACAATATAATATACTTGAAGACACAACCACAGAAGAAGCCAAAAGACTATATCTTGAAATTCTTTATAGTAATCCATGTGGAATGTATCTTACTGCAAGAATGACAACAAACTATCAGCAACTTAAAACAATTTATCAACAAAGAAGAAACCATAGATTACCCGAATGGCAAACATTCTGTGATTGGATTGAAACATTACCTAATTTTATGGAATTGACTCAAAAGGAGAGAGATAATGAAAACAACAGATAAAGAATATCAAATTATGAAACTTGAAAATAGAGTGAAAAGACTTGAATCTACAGAAAAAAATATTAAATGTGGTGGGACATTAAGAAAAGCAAGACGCAAACTACGCAATTTAACAAAATAATGTATTGACTTTATCTCCTTTTTGTGTTATAATTAATATAGAATCACAGAAAGGAGATTTTTATTTTGGGAAGACGTAATCAATACAGCGATATAGATTATAGTGTTAGAATTGGTGAAACTAAAAGAAATAAACAAGGCAGTTTAATGAAAATAATTGAATATAATTCATATTCTGACATTGTTGTGGAATTTTTAGATTATCCATATATTTGTCATAGCCGTTATGGTGAATTTAAAAATGGCAAAATTAAAAATATTTATTATCCTAGTGTATATGGTGTAGCTTGTGTTGGAAAAGCAATTACATGGGAAAATGGAAAACATCTACAAAGTTATGTAATATGGGAAGGAATGATTCGTAGATGTTACGATGAAGGTTTTAAGAAAAAACATCCCACATATAAAAACTGTACTGTAGACAAAAGATGGCTGTGTTATGAAAATTTTCAAAAATGGTATGATTATAACTATTATGAAGTTAAAAATAAACAAGATAAAATGTGCTTAGATAAAGATATATTTTACAAAAATAATACCATATATTCCCCAAATACTTGTTGCTTTATACCAAATAGTATTAACGTATTATTTAAATACAATACTAATCATAATATATCACATAGGGAAGATGGGTATACTATTTATTGTGGAAAAACAACGGGTAAACACTACATTGGTCACACTACAAATAAAGATGAAGCCATAAAATTATCAAATCAAGCGCGTACTGAATATTTGCACGAAATTGTATCTCGATATGAAAATCAATTACCATATTACTTATATAAATATTTAATGGATTATACATATAAGGATGTGATATAAATGGAAAAACAAAAAAGAAAAAGAAGAACATATGAGCAATTATTAAAAGATGGTTACTATGATAATAAGGCACATAAACCAAAAGGACTAGAAAAATATAAGATACAACAACAGCAAGACATAGAAAAAGAGAAGCCAAAGAAGTCTAAAGAGTTTAAATGTGAAAGTTATTCTGAAACCGCTGATGAATTTTCTGAACGTCTCATCAGACAAGCAAAAGAAAAAGGTGATAAGAATTGGGAGTTTGATTTCAGAAAAGAGTATATGAGTGGTCAGAGAGTTTATTTTGTTGAAGTAAACAAACTGATGAAATCAAAAGAATTGTTAGAAGTCCAATTAACCACCATTTATTCAAAATTCATGATTGCTTATGTGGAACAAGGTGAAGCACATCATATTAGTGTTGATGATGCAGATAGAATTTTCTTTCACGAACAAGACGCAAAAGAATGTTATAAGGAGATAAAGTTGTAATGAAACCATACGGTAAAATAGAAAAAGCAGTATTTTATGATGAAAATGGCAACAAATTAACAATAGGTGTTGATGGTGGTTTATCTATTACACCATATTCAGTTGCATTAGGTTCATTAAAATTAGAAGAATATAATATTGCATTTGACGGTTTTATAATTGGAATTTCTGAAAAGAATGTCAAAAGTAAAAGATATTGCAAAAATAGAAAAGGATTTAGGAGACCAAAGACATGCAAGAAATGAAGTTAGATGTATATTATGACAACCCTAATGAAGCGAGTGACACATATCTTAAATACCTTAAAAAAGATTGCGAAAACGCAGGAATTGAAGCTAGAGTGTTTGACAATATAAGAGATTGGGCTACCGTAGAAGACCCCGCAAATGCAGAATTGTTCTTAGAGCCAACAAGTAATATGATTGATAAATATGATAAAAATACTCCTGCTAATGTCGATAATCCAAGTGCGACAGCAGAAGGTATTTATAGACATATTGTGGAGATGTATCCAAGCAGAGAAACAGTTATTGCCGTTATTGGTCGTGGATTAGTTGGTAAACAATTGATTAATCAATTAATTGATTATGGTTATACTGTGCTTGAATTTAACAGTAAAAGCAATTTTTCAACAATGACACAGATGTGCTTTGTGAGTGCAAATGTAGTTGTTGGATTGGCAACAGAAAACGTCTTTTCTCATGTAACATCTGAATGTATGGCTGATGCAAATATTTGGTTAATTGATGGCGCAAATAATTTTGATACAGACAGAAAGAACAGATGTGGTAAATGGACTAGAGAAGTAATTATTGAAAGAGTGTTGGACAAATACAAGGAGAAAGAAGATGAATGAAGAAAATATTAAATTCGAATACTATGTTTTGAATGATGATTTTAATAAACATCGTGTAGCACCATTTAATATTTTTAGAAATAATCGTGTAAATACAGAAACGCTTAAAGCTGTTAAGAAGTATTTAAGGAATCCATCTAAATTTTCTTGGTCACATCCTAATACGAATAAAATTTTTTATGGATTTGATGCTTTTGTCAGAAAACTAGATATAATTATTGCATGTGAAGAATGGGCTAGATGTGAATATGAAATCATAGTGAATGGTTTATTTTCAGATGATGATAAGGCTCAAAAAATTGATTGTTATTCACAATGTAAACCAAATATAGAAATGATTGCTAGAGAAGTAATTTGGCAATATAAACAACAAACAAAAAAGAGGAGAGAATAATGGCAAATTTATATGAGATTGACGCTAAGTTGGCAACATTAATTGAAAATGCGTTTGATTTAGAGACAGGTGAAGTCTATGAAGATGAAGAGTCTCTTGCAAAGGCAATCGATGAATGTCAAATGGATTTAGAGACCAAACTAGAGAATATTGGTTTGTATATCAAGAATCTTAGTGCTGATATTGAAATGTTTAAGAAAGAGGAAGAAAACCTTAAAGCACGTAGAAAATCAGCAGAGAGAAAAATTGAGGGCTTAAAGAAGTATTTAGATGGCTATTTAAGTGCTGTTTATCCTAATGAGGATGATAAGGCTAAGTGGAAAATGAAAACTGCAAGAGTACAAATTGGCTTTAGAAAGAGTACAACAGTTGAAGTACCCGATATTACAAAGTTGGCTAAAAAGTTTATTAAGAAAAAAGTAGAAGAAAGTGCTGATAAGGTTGCTATCAAAGAAGCATTAAAAGCAGGTGAAAAAGTTAAAGGTGCTTATCTACAAGACAATATTAATTTAAGTGTTAAATAGGTGAGGAAAATATGAAATATAATGCAAATACAATGACAGATGAAGATGCGATTTCAGTAGTCGAACAATATTTAAACAATACATATGGCATTGATGCGATTGACGCTAATGTATTTGTTGTATGGAAATGTAAAACTATTCAGAATGTTAAATTTATCGTAGGAACGAATTATAATAATAATTTCTTTGAATTAACTCTTAATGGTGATGCTAATGAATTGTATGTAGATGTATATAAGAAAGAAAGAAAAGTCGTTATTAAATAGTTGTATTAAAAAAAGACCTAGCAAATACTAGGTCTTTTTTATTTGGTGTGTGATTTATTGGACAGTTGATTAAAAATAGTTTTCAACTGTCCTTTTTAATGGACAGAAAATAGTACATAGAAAAATTTGATAACTTTTCAGATATGTGAAGTTTTAGATTCCCCCAATACCCCAACATATATAAT